>Ga0209541_10000429_pt1 | contig 82050 bp, 93 predicted proteins | sample RifCSPlowO2_01_FD_184027 | JGI IMG/M metagenome (GOLD analysis project Ga0209541, IMG submission 184027) | Groundwater microbial communities from Rifle, Colorado - Rifle CSP2_plank lowO2_0.1 (SPAdes) (version 2) | ecosystem: Environmental > Aquatic > Deep subsurface > Groundwater | place... | reverse complement strand
ATTTCTTTTCCCTGCTGATGGTCTGCGGCATAGGCAATTAAGCTTCCATCATCAGAGATTGCTGATTTATGCACGGGGCTGTCAAAAGTCAATTGCTCGCTTCTGAATAACAATTCCCCTTCTTTAGAAAAGAGGTAAGCTCTCCGGTCTGGGCAGCCAGTTGTAGCTGCAACATATTTTCCATCAGGAGTGACATCCGGCTGATAAAAATCCCCTGTCTGATCATAACCGGGATGGGACGGCTTATAATCTCCTAGTCTATTGCCTTCCTTGTCAAATAAAAATATTTTTTGTCCTCTTCCACCATTGGCTTCACCAACACCCGCAGCAATTACATTTGCATCATCAGACATGTCTACACCGATTGAACCAGATTCAATATTTGCAGTCCATAATGGCTTATTGCTGTCTTTGTTAAAAAAATAAAGAGTGCCTTGCATATCTGCAGCTATATAACTTCCATTAGCAGATATTGCTATTCCTCTAGCAGTTCCAGATATCAATGAGGGGGGAATTTCACAATCCCTACAAAAAGACCATAAAGGTTCTTTACTATCCTTAGAAAATAAATAAATGTAAAAATTGGTTACAGCAGCAATATAATTTCCATCTTTAGAAATAGCAACTCCTTCCACCCAATCTACTCCTGTGTCAAAACTCCATATTTCCTTACCACTTTTATCCAATAAGACTATTTCATTATTATCCAATTTTTCTGAAAACAAAACAGGTCCATTATCTGGGCTGTCAATAATGCTTGCTCTAACTTTTCCAACGCCGTTGCTTGCCTCAAAATAATAAAAATTGGTGCTCCCTGAGTTAGGAACATAATTATAAACATAAGTAGCTCCTGTTTTTGGATCTCCTTTTAACAATTTCATATCATGCCACTGTCCATTGAGGTTAATCCTCATATATTCTGGCTCACGCCCTTTTTCATCTTTGTAAATTGCATAATAACTATAATTGGTGCATGGCACACCCCAGAAAGGATAAACTTCAGAATTAATAATAGTAGGAGCATCTTTAGTTTCTTCAGCAGTTAGTTTTGGTATTACTACTCCAGCAGGTTTTTCTTCAGCAAGAACAAGGCTAGATAAACAAATTAAAATTAATATTAGGAATATTTTTTTCATTTTCCAATACTGTACCTCAGTACTCTATTAGACCACTTAACCTCACCTACCCATAAAAAGCTTCCATCAAAATTAACATAAGCAGGCATAAAAAGCCCATCTCTAGCATTTGAAGGATAATTGCTTACAATATCCTTTTGGCCTATAATTCTATCGGGTTCGTCAGCTTCACTTTCAGGGAATTCGTTCCATACAAGAATACGGTAATTTCCTGTATCTGCTATAAAGAGCTTTCCATCATAAATATCTACGCCTGCTGGCAATGCAAGCCTTGTGGATTGAGGAGAATTTTCCCAAGCATCCTTTGTCTTATGGTCAACAACTTTTATCTCAAAATCAGCAGGTTGTCCATTCTTAAAGGGTATTGATTTCCATATAAGGACCCTTCCATTGCCTTCTGCTACCGCCAATCTTTTACCATCCGTAGCAACCCTTGTAGGATTTTCAAATCTTTCAAGTGTATTCCCTGGTGTGGTGGACTCAAAGTCGGGTTGGCCTAAAACTAAGTCAGCAGGAGTTTGGCTTTTTGTAGGTATGGTGTTCCAAACAAGCACTCTGTTGTTCATCCAGTCAGCAACAAATAGCTTCTCCCCATCACTTGCAATACTTGTTGGCTGATTCATCGCAATTTTTCCTGCGCCTGGCCTTCCACCCTCATCAAAAACAACCCATTTCCCTAAGACAACATCCGGTAGTTGGTTATCTTTTGTCGGAATTTCGTTCCATACAAAAATACTACTTCCTCCTCTTTCTACCATTATAAGTTTATCTTCTACAGTTATTGCAGGACCTCCAACAATAGTTCCCCCAATAAGCTTCCCAACAACAACATCAGCATTGGCTTTGCTCTCGTCAGGCAGCTTATTGTAAATCCAGACTCCAAACCCATCAGTGCCAAGAATCAGCCTTTTGCCATCAGAAAATGGCGCAGTGCCTGAACCAAAGCTGTTCCTTGAAATAAATATTTCCGGATTCCCTATAACCACATCAGCTTTTACATTTGAATCTGAGGGAATTTCATTGAAAATAAGAACCCTGTTATTATTTGTATCTGCAACAACCATTTTATTGCCTATAATTTCAACATCATAAGGAGAATTGAAAGTATCTTTATGGAACAGATAGCTATCGGGGAGTATCAAAGATTCCTCACGAACCATTTGCTTGCCTAATTTTTTGTCAGGCTCTTGTTTATCTCTTATAGGAAAGCTATCCCAAACAAATATATGGTGTGAGCTGGCAGCATAAAGCTTTCCATCTTCTATGTCAACCCCCATAACACCCATCGGTGGTTCATCTTCTTGTCCTTTAGGGGCGAGAATAAAGTCTGCTGGAACGCCACTTGTTTCAGGAAATTCATTCCAGACATAAGCTTGCTGAGGCTGATATGCCCCTATTACTAATTTTTCTCCATCAGAAGCTATCCCACGAGGACCACCAATTCTTACCATAGGGTCTGACTTAAATTCAAAAGGATCAGCAAATCTTGTGGAAAAATCCTCTGATCCAATAACAAAGTCAGCAGGCTGGTTGTTTTTGGTTGGAAATTTTTTCCATACAAGTGCCCCTCCCCCTCCTGTGCTTCCTACAACAAGCTTTTCTCCATCTGTCCAGATGTCCCATGGCCAGTAGATCCTTGTTTTGGAATTCCTTTCCTGCTCTCTGTCAAGATAATTTGGCCAAGTGCCAAAGTCAGGTGCACCTAATACAATATCAGCTGGCTGTCCATTCTTAATTGGAAAAGTGTTCCATATAAGCACTCTGTCATTATAGGCGTCTCCTACAATTAACTTATCACCATCAGTTGCGATTCCCATTGGCCAGTTCATACCATCTGCTCCAAGTCTTGCAACATTCGAATTAAAATCGGGTTGTCCTATGACTAAGTCTGGCGGTTGGTTGTCCTGTATTGGTATTTGGTTCCAGATCAAAACCCTATTATTCCACGTATCAGAAACAATTAAACGTTTTCCATCGCTAGCAACCTTTCCTGGATGATTCAAAACCAATGACCCACCACTATCATTAAATCCTGTCGCATAGAGTATTAAGTCTGCCTCTTGGCCAGTTTCAAACCAGCCAGTTGGTTTTTCTGTAACATATTTATATGGTTTTGCTTGGTATTCTGTTTCTTCTCTATGGATTGATTTCCATACTTCAATAGCTTTATCAGGCATACTACCTTCCGAGTAAGCCCTTGCTAGACGATACTTATACTCAAGATTTTCTGGATCAAGTTTTGTTGCCTGCTCAAATTTAGAAATAGCTTCTTCAAGATTTCCTTGATCATAATATTCAATGCCTTCATCAAAATGGGCCCTAGCATCGGTTATATCGGTTTTTATTTCAGGACTTTGTGGTATGACTTCTTCAATTTCTTTAGCGCAACCACTAACCAAAATAGCAAAAATCAATACCATTAAAATTATTTGTTTCATTTTCCAAACAGCCTCCTGAAAAAGTCAATTATATTATCAAATAAACTCTTCTCTTTTTTTGGTGCAGTATCCTCCTTTTTGCCGGCATCCTTTCCTTCTGGAATGTCATTAACAAAATCACAGTCTTCACCACAACAATCCTTAGGACAACTCTCATAAGTTTCTGCACCTTCGCAAATCCCATCTCCGCAAACCGTTTCTCCTTCAGAATTTTCTTCGGCTTTTTCATCCCTTCCTTCAATTTTTTCCTCTAAACGTTTTTCCGGATTATATATTGGATGATGCCCCTCAGACATATAGTTGGTAGCGCCAGTTCCAGCCACAATATAGGTTCCATCGGCAGAGATTGCAACACTATCAACCCAAGAATCAGTTTTATAATTCCATAACGGAATTCTGCTTTCTTTAGAGAGGAGATAGACCTTTTTATCCTTGCTTCCTGCAGCGATATAATTTCCGTCTTCTGAGATAGAAACAGAACCAACCCTTTCATCAGCTTCAAACTTCCATAATGGCTCATCTTTATCTCTATCAATTAAATATACGTTATGGTCTCCGCTTCCAGCAACTATATATTTGCCGTTAGAGGATATGTCTACAGAGCGAACCCACCAATCAGTTGTCCAGGTTTTTAAAGGAGTATTTTTATCATTTGAGAAAAGAAAAATTGAAGTGTAGGTATCTGCATTGTCTAATCCGTAGACACTATATTTTTCATCTCTGGATATTGCTGCCGTCCAGACTGGTGCATCTGGGCTAGTCTTGTATTTCGTTAAGGGAAGATTGCTTTCTTTGGAAAAGAGGTATGCTATCTCTTCGGGAGAATGAGAGCCAGCAGCAACTCGGTTACCATCAGAAGAAACAGACAAGCCATGGACATCAGATGTTGCTTGATATTTCCAAATTGGTTTATTGCTTTTCTTAGAAAAGAAAATAAGCTCGTCGCTGAATGATGTTCCCGCAGCAAGATATTCGCCATTAGCGGAGATAGAAACTGCATAGACTCCAATATTGTCTTTATATGCCCATATTAATTTTCCATTTTTTGAATAAAGATTTAAAGATTCACGACAGCCACCGGCGATATGCTCTCCATCAGCGGAGATATCAACCCAGCCACTCCCGCCAGAGGGGTCTTCTGCTCCAGTCTCGCATTGATGTTTCCATAATGGTATTGGGCTTTCTCTAGAAAAAAAGTAAATATAATCATTTGTTTTTACTGCAATATGACTGCCATCATCTGAAATTACGGCATTTTGCACCTGGTTTTCTCCAATATCGTAACTCCAAAGCGGTTCATTATTTTGTCTGGAGAAGAGATAAATCTTGTTGCTTTCCAATTTTTCAGAAACTATATTAACTGGAGCCAGAGTGCCACCATACCAAGGAAGTTTAGCAGTCCCTTTTCCATCGCTTGCTTCAAAGCGATAGTCAAAACCATCATCCTGTTTCCAGCTAAATTCATATACCGCTCCTGTTTTATAATTTCCGCTTATCTTTTTCATCTCTTTTGCTTCGGTCCCGGTAAAAATGATTCTCACATACTCCGGAGCATCACCATCTTCATCGGTATAAGTAACTTGATAAATAATAAGAGTGCCAGGTGCAGCGACAGGCGGTTCTGCACGTCCCTCTATCAATTTTGGAGGAGAATTAGCTAAAACAAAGGGAACTAGTAGGATTAAGATAATTGTGAAGGTTATTTTTTTCATTCTTAAATTTATTCGCAACCAGCTGGCATTGGGGTGTCTGTGCCAAGGTGCTTGTTAGGCTCGTAAAATTTGTCTATCTCTTTTCTTATAGTACAAATATCAATTCCCTGCTCATGCATCTGCTTTGTCTTGATTGCTATGTCAAAGCACACAGAGCAAGTGATGCCGTGCTTGTCGAATGTGCCGTCATCTCGCCAGAAGCAATGCCTTGTGTGCTTGTGCCCCTCAAATTTGCATCCGCAATAGCATGGCATCTGCTCCAAAAGAGAAGCCCCTTCTGGCGTTTTTGCCCACTCGTAAATTTCTCGTTTTTCGCCTGTTACATAAGAAGGGATTCCGGTTTTTGCAGTCTCTGATGAAATGAAAAAATATGCTATCACACCAGCAAAAATGAAGATAACAATTAATGCTATTATCTTTTCCTTTTTCATTTTTACTTAAAAAATTCCATTATATAAAACAGGAATATAACAATCAGGCTGCCAAGTATGCTGTGCCATGCAAGCTTTTTATCTGATAAATTTGCAATTGATTCTTTATTTCTCAATAAAAATCCAAAAGCTAAAAATACAATAGTTATAATTATTCCTTTCCCGATCCAGTGATGGCTGAAAGTCGATTTGAGCAGATTTTTGAATGGCCCATAAAGTTCTGCGGCAATAATCAAAATTGCAAGCAGCCATGAGCTTGCTGTCGCTCCAAGGTAAAAGTTGAATTTTGCCATTATTTCAACGCCCCGATTTTAATGATTCTTCCCATTACACCTAGAAGTGCAGATAAGATAATCAAAAGAACCCACCATTTTTTGCTGTCTTTTGCCTTGCCTGTAAAAACCAATCCTGCTGCAACTGTTGCTATGACTGGAAGCAATAGGCCCCAGTGCTCTTTAGTTTCCATTATAACATCATGGGCCCATGGCCAACTTCCTGCCTTGACAAGTGTTTTTGTTGCAGGATAGAAAGTTATGTACAGCTTACCCGAAGGCAATAACAATAGCCAGCTGATTGCAGCGGTAATAATAGATAATGGTTTAAGCCATTTTGAGCGCTTATTTAAATATAGCAAAATCAGTATCGGAAATGCGATAAGGGCTAACCCTAGAATTATATGGGCAAACAACACAAAATCTCTCATTGGGTACCTCTTTTAAGGGATTTATTTGAAAACTAGTATTTAAATATAGCAGTTTTAATAGTGCGATTTTAGGTTGAATTTTAACGGCTTCTTGCAACACCCATTTTTGGACAATATTTATTTATATAACATTTAGAGCAGAAAGGGCTTATTGGCAAGCATATATTCTGTCCGTGAGCAACAAAAATATCGTTCAAATCCTGCCAATATTTTTTAGGAACTATTTTTTTTAATTCTTCTTCGGTTTGATGCGGATTTTTGGTTTTCATCCATCCCAGCCTGTTCGGGATTCTGTGCAAATGAATATCAACTGCAATGTAATCCTTTTTGAAAAATCCGTACGTCATCACAATATTTGCAGTTTTCCTCCCAATACCCTTGAATTTCATCAATTCATTGAAATCGCATGGGACTTTTCCGTTGTATTTCTTTGCCAATATTCTTGAAATATCCTTTATCCTCTTTGATTTTGTTATGTAAAAATTTACAGGCCTGATTATTTCTTGAAGTTTTTTTAATGATAACTTGTTAATTTCTTGCGGTGTTTTTGCTATCTCAAACAATTTTCTGGAAACATGCCCGGTTACCTTGTCCATAGTTCTTAAAGATAAAAGACAAGACACTAAAACCATAAAAGGGCTTCTTGTTTTTTCCCCAATCTCAGTTGCAATTGGATTTTCAAATTGTTTTGTTTCTTTTTTTAATAATCTAATGATTTTGGATATGTTTTTGATTGGTGATTGCATTTTACTTCAAAATTCTCCCGTTTTTTCTGCTCCACAGCAATAAATCCAACTCGTCCATGTCAATTCCAACATCTTTAGAGAAATCAATGAATTTCTGCTCCATCTCTAGGTAGTCTTTATTATTTTTAGGCTTTTCATTTGTTTTCAAAACTCCAAACTCGTGCAGCGAGTTTATTATGTGCTTATCCAGTATTGCATAGCCCTTAAATCCAATATTCCTCAGAAAATGCGATGCTTCCTTCATGCCAAGCCCTTTTATGCCCTTGTTTAATGCAAAAAAATCCCTTAACTCATTTTTATCTTTAAATGACTCTATCTTATTTTTTAATTTAAAATTTAATAAATTTTTTAAATAATTCCTTGTATGGGTAATATGTGCCGGCCTCACATTATTGAACCTGTAGATCCCTCCAAGCCTTCTTGTCATATCTTCTGCAGTTCCATTTAGAATCACATTCCTTACAGCATCTACTGCCTTCAAACCCATTTCAGCGCTTGTGTTTGCTGTGAAAATGCAGAAGCATAATTCTTCAAAAATCCTGCAGTCATCTTTTGTTTCAACTGGCGATAAACTTAACTCACCATTCCTGTAAAACCATGAATAAGGCTCGTTGAAGAACTTTTCAAACTGGCTTAGCCTTTCTTTTATTTTGGGTTTTTTAAGCTCGTATTCCTGTTTTAGTTTCTCTATGCCTCCCATGAATCAAGGTAGCCTTTATCTTTTTTTAAAGGTTGTTGTGTAAAGTTAAGGTATAACTCTCCCTATTTAAACTCAAAATCAACTAAGAAGAATAATTACAAAATATTTATTTTTTCTTAGTTGATGCGGTTGTAAGAAGGGAGAACAACATCAAAGATGAAGAAGAAATCCCACAATATCCGGTCAGTGCAGTGCCAGTTTCTGCTAAACATACATAGTTTCTATTTGAACTGCATCTTCCTTTTTTTATACCTTATAATATCCCCCTATCATGTCCAATATAAAAAATTAAATTTTAAAAAACCTAAAAATCCTTAGTGCTCAAAGCTCTGGCCGCAGCCGCATGAGCTGTGCGCATTCGGGTTGCTTATCTTGAAGCCTCCCCCTTGCAAACTGTCAACATAATCAAGCTTTGCCCCTTTCAAGAACTGCATGTTTTCCTTGGTGATTATCACTTTGACTCCCTTATCTTCCAGAACTAAATCCAGGTCTGTGGTATTGTCATCTAATTCCAAGCCATACTGGAAGCCTGAGCAGCCTCCTGGCACAATCTCAACCCTTAAGCCAGAGCCTTCCTTGTTGTTTTCCTTCAAAACTTCCTTTAATTTTTCAGATGCCTTGTTTGTGATTATGAATTCCTTGCCTTGGTCATGCTTTGACTCTTCAACAGATGTGTTTAACTTTGCAATTACCATGTCAACTTCCTCGTCACTCATTCCATGACCCTTGAAGCCCTGCTCAAGTGTTTCATGGTATGAGACGTGGCAGCCAACGCAATGAACTCCAGCTGATTGCAATGGCTCTATGACAGAAGGATATTTTGCTACAACATCACCTATTGTCATGTCTTTTGTTATAATCTGCTTGATTTCCTTGGCTTCTTGTTCCATAGCATATTGTTAGGCATTGTACTATATAAAGGTTTTTGTTGACAAAAAAATTTAAATTTATGTCTGGTAGTGCCTAATCTATTGCCGTATTAAATACAATATTCCTATCGTAGTGCCTAATAATTACTAAATAGTGCCTAAAATAAATATATTAAAAGTGCCTAATCATATTTTTAAATGCCTAAATATCTAAAAATGTACACTAATCAAAACATTTAAATATATAGTAGTGCCTAAGCAATCTAATGGTATTCCTGAGAGTCAAAAAAATCAACAATAATAATTATTATTATCTTGTAAAGAGCGTGAGGATTAACGGCAAGATAAGGCAGAAGGTTGTCAAGTATATAGGCAAATCAAAAAATCTTGTTTCTATGCTAAAAAATGCTGAAAAAAAATAAAATAGACAAAAGGCTGAATAAATACGTAAAGGAGCATTTAAGCAGAGGATACTCTAAACATGCAGTAAAGCATGTCCTTGTCAAGCATGGCTATGATGAATGCTATGTTGGCTATTTGCTGAGAAGGCACCAGCAATTGCAATATGCCAAAGTTTCCTCAATATTGCTGTCATTATTATTTATTTTTTTAATGTTTGCATTCAATTTAATCCCGGAAAGCCAGCAGCAAGCAACAGGATACGCAATAACTGAAACAAGCAATGAGGGATGCTGCACATCTGTATGCCAGCAGACTTCAAGAGATGATTGCTATGGGAACTTTGCTGACGGGCAAAAATGCAATGAACTTCAGGCATGCAATGTGGGATGCTGCATTGACAAAGAAGGATATTGTTTGACAAATTACCTTTACGGAAACTGCGTAAGCAATTATGGAATTAATGTAAACAAAGATTGCAGCAATATAGTTTTCTGCAGGAACCTTACTGACAGGTCTTACACAGCACGTCAGTACAATATCAAAAACAAGAAAGGAAGTGGAGTTGCAACTGTCAAGCCTCCTGCTGACTACCAAAAATCTTCTTTCAATATAAAATATTATCTTTATGATAAAACTGAGGTGCTGTATGTCATAGCTGAATTGAGAGACGGAGAGAGCTTAGTTGATTCTGTAACACTTTATGATGATGGCTCGCATAACGACGGCACAAAAGACGACAACCTCTATGGCAACAACTGGCTCAGCTTGGAAATAAAGGATTTTGAAGGCTTCAGAAAGCTGGATATTGACATTGTTGTCACATATAAAGACAAAACACAGCAAAGTGTCAAAAAAGCCGGCAGCCTTGTGGTTTTAAACAACAACAAATGCCTTCCGATTGACCACGAGTGGAACGAGCCGGACAAGAAGCCCAGCATAATCCTCGCAGCAGACAACTATGCAAGCCTTAAAAACGGCTATGAAGAATTTGCAGCAGACTCTCAAAACTTCCTGAACCTGCTGTTTAACATTGACAAATTCGCGAATATAAAAGAGGAATTTAATTTTTACAGAAAAGAGCAGCCATTGTTATATCCCGATATAGCATCGATAAAAACTGATGTGGAGTCTTACTGTCCCTCTTACAACAATGTAAAAGACCTCATAGTGATTCTGGACAAAAATGAAGATTACTGCATTACAGAAAGCCTTGGAGTAATAAGGACAAACCCTCAAGTGCTGTTCTACAAAAACATAACCAACACTGAAATAATCACAGCTTTTGGCTCTTTCTGCAGCTACATATTGACTCCAAAGAAGCTTGCAGACGAAATAGTGAATCTTGCAACGCCGCCAAAAATTATTGTTTTAACTCTAGACAATATAACATACACAACCCAAAATGTAAGCATGAATTTCACTGTGTCAGGAATGAATTATCCTGTCAATTACTCATTGTCATTGAATAATTTGCAGCTGCTTTCAAGCTCGATAGATCAAGAAACAAATGACAGCTTCGTTTTGAATTTAAGCAACGGCACGAATTACGCGCTGATCGAAGCAAAAGACAAAAACAGCAATCTTGCCTTTGTACAGATTTTATTAAACGCAACAATTGAATAAAATGAGCAAGAAAATAGCAATTTTCATAATTTTGATGGCGCTGCTAGCTGTTAATGCCAGCGCTGCAAAGTATTTTGTTGTTGAGGTTAAGTACTTTTCAGGCTCGCTGGTTTTTGACCAGATAGGCTTGAGAGAGGTTGAATACGAACAAAACAAAGCTGATGAGTCGGGATTTTTGATAAAAATAATATCATTTGAGGACAAGCTGATTGATTCTTTGCACTACAATATTTCTGAAAACAAGAAATACATCCTTTATGTGCCTTATTCCATTGCTGCCGCAAGAATCGAGATATACAACCCGTTAAATTCAAAGGTCATGGACATTGATGTGAGCTCTTTTGCAGACACATGCGGCAATGGCATATGCGAGAAGCATGAATCATATGAAAGCTGCACAAAAGACTGCCCGTCCGGAAACCAGGATGATTTTTGCGATGGAATTGAGGACGGAATATGCGACTCCGATTGCTCACCGGCAGCTGATGCTGATTGCGAAGCTGCTGGAACAGGCACGGTGAACGCATCTTTACCTTCAAAAATAACGCAAAAATCGCCAGGCGCTCCAAGAATTGAGGAAGCAGAAAAGCCACAGAAAAAATCAAATTATCTTATCTGGATTTTACTTGCTTTAGTTGCTGTTATCAGCATTCTGCTGCTCTTATTCATAAAAAAGAGAAAAGAAGACCGGACAGTAAGTTCATTGAGACAATACATAGGAGATAATGTCAGGCACGGCTATGCGCTGCAGCAAATAAAGGATGCGCTTTTCAGGGAAGGATATAGCGAGAAAGAAATTGACAAGGCAATAAAATTAATACAATGAGTTTTTAAAATGGATTCACATAAAACACGAAAATGAAAAGAAGAGGGCAAGTGACGCTTTTTGTAGCAGCAGGCATACTGCTTCTTGGCGGCTTTATCTTGTTTGCAATTATAAGAGACACAAGCACCTCAAAGCTCGAGCCGGAAATAGAAAATGTAAGGATTGATGACACCAACATCAGGAATTTTGTCCAGTCATGTGTTGACAAGACTTCAAAAGACGCAGTGTTTTACCTTGGATTTATAGGAGGAAATCTGAAAGAAGATGCCTTTCCAAATTTTTACAATTTTGACACCAGCTACAGGCTTCCTTATTACTATCATGAAGGCAAGTCATTCATTCTTACCGAGCAGGAGTTCAATGATCTTGTGCTTGCAAAATACATTAATGAAAATTTGAGAGAATGCACCAATGGCTTCAAGTCTTTTAAAAACACAAGGATTGCGGATAACAATCCAAAGACAAGTGTTGAATTGACAGACAACGAGGCTGCGTTTAACATCATTTACCCAGTAAGCATAAACAGAGGCTTTAAAACTCGCAATCTTGACTCAAATTATGTTACAGAGGTCAAGGCAAGGCTAAAGGATATAATTGCGATAGCAAGGCATATTGTTGCCGATGAAACTGAAAATGACAGGTACATACACTGGGACTATCTGACTGATGTGAGCAACAGGAACTACAACATTACAGCCTACACTCACGATGAAAACACAATAATCTACAGGATAATTGATCTGGAGAACGAGATTGACGATGAGCCTTATATTTTTCAGTGGGCTAATAAGATTAATTTGGCAAAATGAAAATGAGAAAAGCAGACATTTTACTTGGAATTTTAGTTTTATTAATGATGATTAAATTTGCTTATGCGCAAGGTTGTGCCCCAAATACAGCTGGTTGTGCCCCAAATCCTTATGGCTGCATATCCTCAACCGACTGTGCGAATGCAGAATGCATTACATCTTATACTACGTGTGATAATGCAGCATCCTCAACTTGTAATACTGAAGTTACGACTTGCTCAACAACTTGCGCAGCTTGCGTGGAAGGCTGCTCTGCAGCTTATGAGTCATGCGTGCCAGAATGTGAAGCTGAGCATCAAACATGCGAAAACACGGCGTCGTCAACATTTAAAGCTGCTGAGGCGACCTGCATTACAAAGGCCGACTCGCTTCAAAAAACAATAACAGAATCGGGAGTTTATGGTGCCGGCGTTGGTTGCGGAGAAATAAACAGCTGCCTCAAAAAAGTGCCTGTTGGAAAGTTCCAGAGTTTTACAAGATTGAGTTGCCAGGGAATAAAAAAAGACCAATACTCAAAAATCCTTAAAGAATATGGGAACAGCCACAAAGCGGCCATAGAGGGCAATTCTCCCATGACAAGCAGTGAATTCCAACAGGCTGCGCTAGAAACTAAATACGAATTCCAAGATCCTGAGAAGCTTGCTGAATTCATAAGGGGATGCCAGGGAGCCTGCGATCAAAATGCATTGAACCAGTTTGCGACAGAACAAAGCAGGACTGTTTTGGCAAACCAGGATGTTCGGGCTGCAATGACCGCAGCAAAAATAGAACTGCCTTGGTGGAAACAATCCCTTGTCATGCTTGAAGTCCTTAAAAAATTGCCCGAAGTGCAGGCAGCCTCTGCATTGTATGGGGCATATTCCTTTGCCAGCGGGATTTTCGACGGCAGTGCAGATGAAGACCCTGTGCAAAATAACTATTACACTCAAAATATGCAATCTGCGCAGTCTGACATAGCCGTGGCAAGCGCAGCATCAAAAACTTCCTCTCTTGGAAATTCGTACTGGACAAACTGCCCGGACCATCCTGAATTAGAATGCGCTGGCAAGCCAATATGCGTTGTTGATACAAAAGACAAAGCATCACAATGCCTTGCTGCGCTTCCTGGAGGAGAAGTAACAAGCGTTACTTTCAGCTCGTTGCACGTCATAGACCACAGGCAAAACAACATGTTCACGCTTAAAGGGGCAGAAAACCAGGGAGTTGTGTACCGGCAGGACGGCAACGTCAACATTGACAAAGGAGGCACAACAAAAATCTCCGTTGCAGGCCCGGGAGCTTCAGTAACTGATGCAAACAGCAACCAGCTTTACATTGGAAGGGGCACAACAACCTATCTTGGCATCGGAAGCGAAAGCCCCGGAACTTACCTTACAAACACATTTATTTTTAATCCAAAATCAAGCGTGGCTGTTGCAGCTGTAAATCCGTCAGAGCAGCAAAAACTGAGGGAAAGCAGGGCAATCAACATCAACAGGGATGAAAAGCTGTCATTGACATTTGACAAGCAAAAACTGAGTTTGTATATGAACGCTGTTGACATAAGCGGGTTTGCAGTTAATTACCTACTACTCACAAGGGGATTCTCTAACATCAAGCTTGTTGAAAGAGACAAGTCTTTTCCATTAGCGTCAAGAAACAATGCAAAAGGAGACTCTCTTATTGTCAAAAACAAGGGCGTTGCCATATCCAAAGGCTACAATGTCAATGACGGCACTTATGATTATATAATAAAAACAACAGGATTCTCAACAAAAGTATTTGCAGAAAACGGCAAGATACTCGAGGACAGCTCTCCAATGAGCAATGAGGTAAGCCCAAGGCAGCAAATTCTTTTGTATAAAAATACTTTTACCTGACCCTTGCGCCGTCCTTTACCCTCTCAGCCCTTACAATTTCCTTGTCTGTTTTTAATTCCTTGTTTTCAAAGTAGGCTTTGCTGTTTTTTACTGTGATGCTTATTTTCAAGAATTCGTCAAAGCTTAATTCTTTATTTGAATTTTCAAAGCCTTCCAGATAAACCTTGTCGCCAGGATTGCTATGCTCGGCTGTCAAAACACCCACATTTCTTCCGTCATCCCCTGCCAAAAGCATTCCCTGGCTTTCAACTCCCCTTAATTTTGCATATTTCAGGTTTGTGACAACAATTATTTTCTTGCTTTTTAGTTCTTCTTCTTTGTAGTAAGGTTTTAATCCAGCAACTAGCTGCCTTTTTTCAGCTCCCAAATCAATGTCCAAAATGTAGAGCTTCTCGGCATTTGGATGTTCTTTAATGTCAATGATTTTTGCAACTTTTAGATTTAGTGGGAAAGTGACGTGTGAGCAAGTCTCGCTTCGACTTGTTTGCGAGCCTGCTCGCAAACTCGCAGGCAACTCACTCGCATTCGACTGTTTTATTTCTTTTTTCTCTTCTATTTTTTTGATTAGTATTTCATCTTTGCCTATTTTATGATTTTTTAATTCAAAATTAATGTTGCTCCATTTTTGATTCTGAAGATTTAATTGTTTCTGCAGTTTTAATGAAAAATCCGGCAGGATTGGCTTAATTAATATGCTTAAATTCTTAACAATATTGACGCACAAGCCAAGAATCTTATGCACTTTTTCCCTGTCTTTCTCAATCAGTTTCCACGGCTCATTCTCCTGGAAGCACTTGTTGCCAAGAGAGGAAATATGGAGTATGCCTTTAAGCGCCTCGTTAAAATTAAGCCCGTAATAGCTTTTTTCAATATTCTTTGTTAATTTTTTTATTTCATTGATTAATGTTTTATTGTTGTCAACATCTTTAACTTCGCCATCAAAATACCTGTTCAAAAAATTTAAAACCCTGTAGCAAAAATTCCCTATATTTGCCGCTAATTCATTGTTTATTTTTTTGCCGAAGTCGTCAAAGCTCAGGTCTATGTCAGACATTCTGCCGCTTAATAAGCCGGCATAGTAAAATCTAAGATGCTCTGCATTATTCTTCTGCAAAAATTCTCTTGCAGTAAAAAAAGTGCCTCTGCTCTTGCTCATCTTCTCGCCGTTGAGTGTCAGGAACCCATGGACAAGAATATGATAAGGCAATGAGAATCCAGAGCCAATCAGCATTGCAGGCCAGAAAAGGAAATGGAAATAAATTATGTCCTTGCCGATGAAATGGTAAATTCTTGCGTCTTTGCTGTTCCAATAATCCTCTGTTTTCAATCCCTTCTTTTTGCAATAGTTGTCTGTGCTTGCAATGTAGCCGATTGGAGCATCAAGCCATACATAATAGTACTTGTCCTCCTCTCCCGGAATCTTGAAGCCAAAATAAGGCCCGTCTCTTGATATGTTCCAGTCTTCTAATCCATTTTTTATCCAGTTGAAAACAAAGTTCTTTATCTCTTGCTGCAGGTTCTTGTTTTTCTTTAGCCATGACTCGAGCTTTTTCGAGAATTTGCTTAATCTGAAGAAATAATGCTTTGAGATTTTTCTTATCGGCTTGTTTTTGCAGATTGCGCAATATGGATCAATCAACAATTGTCTTGTATGCTGCATTGCAGTTCTCGCATACATCGCCATACTGGTCAGGAGCCTTGCATTTCGGGCATTTTCCCTTTACATATCTGTCAGGCAGAGTTCTCCTGCAGTGCCCGCAATAAGTGACTTCAATGTCTTTGGTGTATATGTACCCTTTTTCCTTTAATCTTCCAAAAATCAAGTCGCTGTAATGCTTGTTTTCAGGGCTGTTTGTTGTGTAATAGTTGTCAAAGCTTATCAGGAAATCCTTGAAGTCTTTGACGTGCTCCTTGTAGACATTTGCAATTAATTGCTCTGGCTTTATGCCAAGCTCTGCTGCTTTTATTTCAATTGGAGCACCATGAGTGTCGTCTGCGCAGACAAAAAGGACATCTTCGCCAATCAACCTAAGAAATCTGACAAATATATCTGTCTGTATGTATTCAACCAGATGGCCCAAATGAATTGGCCCGTTACTATAGGGTAGGGCACTCGTTACAAGTATCCGCTTAGCTTTGAATTTTGATTTGTTCATACGACTATAGAATAAACCTCTCTTTATAAATATTTATTAGAGCAGACTTATTAAGTTTTATTTTCCGATATAGCTAAACTTTTTCTCTTATTTGCATGCTTCAAATCTGGAAGCATAAGTTTAATTAATCTCATTATGTCATCTTGTCTGTTAATTGAAAGACCCCAAAAATCTTTGTTCAATTTTTTATATTTATAGATTCCAGCAAGAAGTTCTAGTCTAAAAATACTCCTAATTCCTAGATTCTGTAATTTCTGATGTGCTAAATAAAGAATATTTTTATCACACGAACGTACTCTTAGTCTCAAGCGGTTTTTATAAAGTTGAACATTGCCTTCTGCATCAAAATATCCTGCAAAAAAAGCAATAAAATGTGAGTCATTCTCTAACATCCAATTTTCAATCAAGTCTTCTTTTGGAAGTAAGAATTCAAAAGTTTTGTTAAGTCTTACTTGAAAATGAAAGCTTCCAGAACATTCTTTTATATAAACTCTACTGTATTTACTAAAAATCATTCTTAATAATTCAAGTTGTGCTGATATTGTAGTGCTTGATTGAACACAAACTGATTCGTAGTCCTTATAAACATTTAAATCTCCTAAGCGAAACTCAATCATATAAGCCTTTTCGACTAAATCTATATAAAGAACCAACTTATATAAAATTTACTAAACCTAACCCTTAGATTTGATAGTATAGTGTTTTAAGCTTAACCCTTAGTTAAACCTTTACTTTAACCCATAGGGATAATACTTTTTGAATTTTGTCACCTAACTATATGTAAAAGAGGATATTTAAAAAGGTATTGTTGACTAACTGTACAAAAAATTTATATATAACAAAGCATATTTGTGCTTTATATGGAGAACAAGAAGCTTGGATTTGTGATTTTGTCAATCAGCGTATTAGCAAGCATACTGGCACTTGGTTTCATGGGGGTGCTTGGCAGGCAGACAACTACTTTGCAATGTTATCCAACAAATGAATGCCAGAGAGTTGAGTCATTAATCGGATTATCGCACGTTGCTGTTGGATTAATCTCGTTTATTGGAGCATTGGGAATATACCTTTTATTTTTCAGCACAAGCGAAGAGGCTATCCTCAAAAGGCTTGAGGAAGAAAAGAACATAAAAGTGGAGCAGAACAAGTTTGAATTAATTCTGAAGGCAATGGATGAAAACGAGCAAAAAGTGCTGAAAGCCATCAAGGAGCAGGATGGAATTACACAATCAACATTGAAATTTAGAACTGATTTATCAAAAGCCAAAGTCAGCCAGATTCTTACAGATTTTGAGAAAAAGCATCTTGTTAAAAGAGAGCTGAAAGGAAAAACTTATGCTGTTTACCTGGCTGAGAATTTCTGATAGAAAATTATTTAAATCAAGTTATTTAACTTTTTTTGTGGCAGCATAATGGAGCTTAACAAATTAATCACAAAGAAAGGGCTATTGTTTTTGCTTATATTCAGCATTTTGGTTTTTGCTGGCGACAGGATAAACTTCTCAAAATTAATAGGTGCTGAAAGCCAGTTCTTTACGCTGTTCCAGTTTTTTGGCCCGGTTGCAGGCGCTTTTTTGGGGCCTGTTGTTGGTGTTCTAGCTGTTTTGATTGCAGAGGTTGCAAGCAAAATCTATACTCATTCAGCTTTTGACTTGGTTACAGTGTTGAGGTTAACTCCGATGCTTTTTGCAGCATGGTACTTTGGAACAAAAAAGGACAAGGCAAGCTTTTTAGTTCCAATTGCAGCAATTGTTTTGTTTATAGCGCATCCTATTGGAAGGCAAGTTTGGTATTTTTCGTTGTTTTGGACAATTCCAATCATAATAAAATTGTTGCCTAAAAAATATGGCGAGAAGGCATTTTTAAGAAGCCTTGGAGCAACATTCACAGCTCATGCTGTTGGAGGCGCAATGTGGAATTATATAGTGCCAATGACACCAGGCGCATGGATTGCTTTAATGCCCATAGTGATTTATGAAAGGCTGCTGTTTGCTGCTGGAATCGCCATATCTTTCGTTGCTTTGAACACTTTATTGGACAAGCTGGATTCAAAGACAAAATCAGATTACATTAATGTTGACAAAAGATATGTATTGTTCAGGCAAAGCGCTTGATTGACTTTATTGGGTGGTTTTATGGATAAACTGGACTTAAGCATTATAGACGCTCTCTCAAAAAATTCAAGAACTCCATTCATGCGAATAGCCAAAAAGCTAAAAGTTTCCGAATCCACAATAAGAAAAAGAGTTTCCAAGCTTGAAAATGATGAAATAATCAAAAAATATTCCTTGGTTATTGATACAAACAAAATTGGATTTGAAAACATAGCCTTAATCGGAGTTGATGTGGCGCCTGAAAAATACCTTGATATTGCGAAAAAACTTACAGAGCTTGACGGAGTAAAATATGTTGCTTCTTCAACAGGAGACCATATGTTCATGCTTGAAGTATGGGCTAAGAACGGAGATGAGTTAAGGGTTTTTTCTGACAAACTAAGAGGCATTGATGGAATCACAAGGATATGCCCTGCTATCATAAAAGATACCCTAAAAGGCAGCTTATAACAAGTTTCTATATATAAAATATATATAAAATAACGAATTTCGCACTATATAACACGCATATAGGAAAGCCTCTAGAAAGCTTTAAATACAAGCCATCACCCCAAATTAACAATTGTTAAGTCAAGGTGGTTTTTATGGTTGATAAAGGCGATATAGGGAGCTTGGTTGGCGGGATACTGCTTGGCGGTGCAGCTGTGGCAACTGGATTAGGCGTTCCATATGTTGTCGGTGCTGCTGTTGCTGGTGCAATTGGAGGGCATCATTTAGCAGAACCCCATCACTACAAATCAATGTACCCATATAAATAAAGAAATATAATGCTGGAATCATTTTTAGTCACATCAAGGGAAACTTTGGAAGCAAGCTTAGTCATTGGAATTGTTCTTGCTTACCTAAACAGGACAAACAACCAAAGCTACAGGAAAACAGTCTATTACGGCATTGTTTTTGGGATTCTCGCAAGCATACTTTCTGCTTTTATATTCACGTTTTTTGCAGGAGATTTTGAAGGAAAGGCAGAGCAGATTTTTGAAGGCACAACAATGCTTATTGGAGCTGTTTTGCTTACCACAATGATATTTTGGATGATGCAGCAAAGGCACATCTCAAAAGAAATTGAGGGAAAGGTTGAGAAGCACTTGATGAGCACGCCATTATTCTCACATATTGGAATTTTTATGATTATATTCATAGCAATAATAAGGGAAGGCGTTGAGACTGTTATCTTTTTGAATGCAATAAACTATGCAAGCGGCATAAACTTTATAGGAGGAACATTGGGAATTATTGCAGCAGTCATTGTCGGCTACCTGTTTTTTGTAAGCACCAAAAAAATAAATTTGAAAAAGTTGTTCAATGTCAGCAGCATCTTATTGATATTGTTTGCAGCAGGCCTGGTAGCTCATGGATTTCACGAGTTTGAAGAGGCTGGATTGGTGAGCGGAATAATAAACCCGTTGTTTGACATAAACAATATATTGAATGAAAATGGATTGATTGGCGGGTTTTTGAAGGGACTGTTTGGCTACAACGGAAACCCAAGCCTGCTGGAGGTTATTGCTTATGGGGCTTATCTGGCTTTGATATTCTATTTGTACAAGAGGATTGAGAGTTCTAGGATTAAGGTAAATGTTTAAATACCCAACCAAAACTAAATAAATAATATAAATTTTTTAATTTTAATACGAAAGCTAATTTAAAATGGTTGAGCCAACACTTATAGTTGCATTCATTGCCGGCATTATATCTTTCATCAGCCCATGCGTCCTTCCTCTGATACCGGGCTTTTTAGCCTATCTATCCGGCACAAGCACAGGACAGCAGGGAGCAAGGTTAAAGGTGTTTTTGAATAGTGTAGCTTTTGTGCTTGGGTTTTCAGTCATCTTTGCTTTGCTTGGAGTTCTGCTGAATACAGTATTGGAAAGAGTATCCTACAACGTGCAGACATGGCTTTCAAGAATCAGTGGAATAATAATCATCTTATTTGGGTTTTATATTTTAGGGCTGATAAAGATAAATTTTCTCGAGAGAGAGCACAAATTTGCTGTGAAGAAAAAATTCAGCATAACTTATGTAACTTCGTTTGTTTTTGGAGCGGCATTCGCAGTTGGATGGACGCCTTGCGTAAGCGCCATTCTTGGCAGCATACTGGCTTTGGCTGCTGCAAAGCCAAGCTTAAGCTTTATCCTGCTGCTTTCTTATGCCCTTGGGCTTGGGATCCCATTTTTGCTGGTGGGATTATTCACAACACAGGCAACACAGCTTATCAGTAAATCAGCAACAGTTTTGAAATATTTTAATATCATTGTAGGGATATTATTATTGATTTTGGGCATACTTGTATTCACAAACAAGCTGAATGTTGTGGCAAACTGGTTTTTTGCAGCCTCGCTTTTATCATGAAAACATTAACTTTTATAAAAAAACCATTTTTAACAATAGTTGCTGTGGTTTTTGTAGTTGCAGCCATAATATACATAGAATCCAAAAAGCCCGACATAGCCCAAGCCCAGCCGCAAACTAACCCTAATGAACAAAATACAAAATATCCAAGAGCGCCTGATTTTGTTGGCATTGAAAAGTGGATTAACTCAGAGCCGTTGAAGATAGAGCAGTTAAGGGGCAAGGTTGTTTTAGTTGACTTCTGGACTTACACCTGCATCAATTGCATAAGAACGCTTCCTTATTTAAAGGACTGGGACAAAAAGTACAGAGATAAAGGATTAGTCATTGTAGGTGTGCATACGCCAGAATTTGAATTTGAGAAAAAATATGAAAATGTACTGAAGGCTGTTAATGATTATCAATTGAAGTATGCTGTTGCCCAGGACAACAACTATGCAACATGGAGCGTCTACCAGAACCGGTACTGGCCGCACAAGTTCTTGATTGACATTGATGGATACATAAGATATGACCACATTGGAGAAGGTGCATACGATGAGACAGAGAGGATGATACAAACTTTGCTAAAAGAGAGAATGGAAAGGCTGAATAAAAAAAATGATATTATGTTTAATGTCACTAAACCTAAAGAAGCAATTGATGTTGAATATAGGAGCATAAGAACTCCGGAAATCTATTTTGGCTACCAGTTCTCAAGAGGGAATTTTGGCAATCCGGAAGGCTTGAAAGCAAATGGGATTATTGACTACAAACTTCCTTTGTCCATAACTCCGAATAATGTTTACATAGAAGGAAAATGGAAGAATAATGCTGATAACTTGGAATTAGTAAGTGATGACGGCTCTATTTTGCTTATTTTCCATGCAAAAGCTGTTAATATTGTAGCTGGCTCTGAAAACAGCTCAGAGGCATTTGTATTTCTGGACAATGAGTTTGAGAATGAAAAAAATAAAGGGGCTGATGTTTTTATCAAGGAAAACAAAAGCATATCAAACATAAACGAGTTCAAGCTTTACAATATTGCAAATGCAGAGAATTACGGAAGCCATGCGCTAAGTATCAATGTTGCAGGAAAGGGATTCAGGATTTACACTTTTACTTTTGGATGAACTGAAGTTCTATAATGCGTGCCATTTTTTGTTACTATTTTGCAGTTATATATAAATATTTCTATCAGCTTTAATTAAATCTTATTATAAATCTTCTGCATCAGCAACGCATCATCTTCAATATTCGGGCTTTCGCTGATTGCAACCCCCTTGACTTTGAAGTATTTCAAAGCCTTCAGTAATTCATGATATTTTAAATCCGACTCCTTTAGCGTCAAATGATTCTTTTCGCCTTTTGGACCATAGGCAATCCCAGTTATGTGCATGTGCATGTTCTCCAAGCCTTTTCTGCCAAGCTTTTTTTCGATTTTTTCCAAGATTTCACTAAATTCTTCATAAGTATTGTACTTTCCGTTTGTCCTTGCGTGGAAATGCGCAAAATCAACGCAAGGCATTACATTGCCAAGCTCCTGGCTTAGCTGCAGAATTTCATCAACATTGCCGAACTGGGTTTCCTTGCCTGTTGTCTCCGGCCTTATCCAGATATTGTTGTTTTCTTTTTTCAAAGTTGAAGTTATTTCTTTCAAGTTTTGCTTTATTGTGTCATAAACCTTTTTTGACTCCTGTTTCATGTAAAACCCGGCATGGAAGCAAACGCTATAGCCACCGCATAAATTTGCAATCCTTGCAGAATTTAATATGCGCTCAATGCTTGCCTTGACCTTTGCTTTTTCAAGAGAGTTTAAATTGACGAAATAAGGCGCATGGCATGTCAAGACAACATTGCTTTGCTCTGCAGCCTTTTTAACTTCAGGCGCTTTGTCTTTTGTAATGTTTATGCTGTGCACAAACTCAAGCTCCATTGCCTGCAATCCGATCTTTCTGACATGTTTTATGCCGTCAACAGTTGTGCGAGGATTTGAGCTTAATGGAATCCCGGCTGTGCCGAATAGAATCTCTTTCATTATAAAAAAGAAAAAAATTTGCTGTTTTTAAAATTTTCTTTTTACACAAAGTTTAAATAGATTCTAAATCAAGTTTTAAACTATGACTTTCCATCTATTATCATTGGTATTGGCAGGCATTCTCAGCTTTGCAGATTATGTGACAGAGCACATTTATTCGAAAAGGATAAGGACAAACCAAAAGCTGATTTCCTTTTCAGCAGGAGTTGCGATATCTTATATAATCTTAAGCTTATTTCCGGAAATATCAACTTTTGCCTTAATTGACGGAAAGAATATTTTTCTTTATGCGCTGCTCGGCGTTGTATCTTTGAACTTAGTTGAGCAGTATTTATCTAAAGGGATTCAAATAAAAAATCCAACTTCTTATCACAAGAACATTCACATCATTTATTTTTTTGCCTATAATTTTTTTATTGGCATTGTCTTAGTAAATTTTGCATTAAAGGGATTGAGCCACACACTGCTCTTTTTTGTGCCGTTCCTTCTTTATATAGTGGTTGAGATTCTGCCCCAGGAATTTGGGTTCAAAAGCAGCATATTCAAGGTTTTTTACTTCATGGCGCCCTTATTCGGGGCTTTTGCCGGAATAATTTATACAGACTTTGCAGTTGCGGCTTTTGGCGAGCTAATATCTTTTGTCACTGGCACATTGCTTTATATTGTCATAAGGGAATCATTGCCGAGCGACAAGGCTGAAAAGCCACTATACTTTATTATAGGCGTTTTGTTCTACACTTTAATAATTTTTATGAGCTGGAATCTGGCGTGAATACTGTTAAAAAAGAAAGATTATTAAATGAGAAAAGCAAGCAAAATTTGTTAGAATAATCAATTTTAAGGAGGTTATCAAAATGGGAAAAGGAAAGATGAAAGGAAAAGGCTGCTGTTAACTTATTTTTATTTTTTTATTATTTTTATACTAACTGAGGTGAGAATAAATGGCAAAATCAGCAAAAGTTAAGGTTTACACTACAAGCACATGCCCTTGGTGTGTTAAGACGAAGGAATTCCTGAAAGCCAACAATGTCAAGTATGAAGAGGTTAATGTTGGCGACAATGAAAAGGCAAGAAACGAGATGTTTGAAAAATCCGGCCAGTTTGGAGTGCCTGTGGTTGATGTTAACGGCACAGTAATTGTCGGCTTTGACAAGGAAGCTTTGAAAAAGGCGCTTAGCATATAAGGCTGCTTTCAATGGAAAAAGACAATGTCTGCATCAACTGCTACAACCAAATTGACAAGGTTGCAAAAGTGCTCAATCTTGGCCAGGCAGAGCTTGATATTCTGACAATTCCCAAAAGAATTCTTACATTCAGCTTTCCTGTCAAGCTTGATTCCGGTGACATAAGGTATTTCACAGGCTATAGGGTGCAGTTTAATGATGCCAGAGGACCGACAAAAGGAGGCATAAGGTTTCATCCGGAAGTCAATCTTGAGGAAATAAAGACGCTTGCTTTTTTGATGACCTTGAAGTGCGCTGTTGTCAACTTGCCTTACGGAGGCGCTAAAGGCGGCATTATGGTTGAGCCAAAGCGCTTTTCTCAAGAAGAACTGGAAAGAATGAGCAGGGGCTACATAAGAGAAATCAATAATTTTATAGGAGCGGACATTGACATTCCAGCCCCTGATGTAAATACAGATGCAAAGATAATGGCATGGATGCTTGACGAATATGAAAAGCTCAAAGGAAGGCACGCTCCTGCCACAATAACCGGCAAGCCGATTGCCTTAGGAGGTTCAAAAGCAAGGAATTTCTCAACTTCCATGGGAGGGGCTTATGTTTTGCACGAACTTGTGGATATTTTCGACATGAAGCCTAGGAAAACAGCTGTTGCTGTGCAGGGCTTTGGAAATGTGGGAATGAACATTGCTAGGATATTGAATGAATGGGGCTATAAAGTTGTTGCTGTGAGCGACTCCAAAAGCGGGATTTACAATAAAAACGGATTAAACATCAAAGATGTCATTCAACATAAGGATAAAACCGGAAAATTGTCAAAATTCAAGGGTTCAAAGGAAATATCAAACGAAGCACTGCTCGAGCTTAAAACAGATGTGCTTGTGCCAGCTGCTCTTGAAGACCAGATAACAAAGAAGAATGCTGATAATACAAAAGCAAAGCTGATTCTTGAGATGGCTAATAGGCCAATAACACCGGAAGCTGATGACATTTTGCTTGACAAGAACATTTTTGTCATGCCTGACATTCTTGCAAATGCAGGCGGTGTTGTAGTTTCCTATTTTGAATGGGTTCAGAATTCAATGAACTTCTACTGGAGCGAGAAGGAAGTGCTTGAAAGGCTTAAAACCTACATGACAGATGCTGTAAAGGAACTTTCAAAAGTGTGCACTGACTTCAAGTGCGACATGAGAAAATCACTTTACATAAACGCCGTCAAGAAAATTATTGAAGCCGAGAGATTGAGGGGGAATTTGAGATAAGAAGTTTTCTTACAATAACCTTTAAAAACACTATTCTAACCACTCCGGATATAATGAACCTGAAAGAAGAAGCTCTAAAGCTTCATAAATTAAACCATGGGAAATTAGCAACAAAATCAAAAGTAAAGGTTGCCACAAAAGATGATTTGAGCTTGGTTTATACGCCAGGAGTTGCAGAGGTTTGCAGGGAAATAGCTGCAAACAAAAGCAGCGTTTATGATTACACCATGAAAGCAAATTCTGTTGCTGTTGTCACAGACGGAAGCGCGGTTCTTGGCTTGGGCAATATAGGAGCAGAGGCTTCATTGCCTGTCATGGAAGGCAAGTGCGTCCTTTTCAAGGAATTGGCAAATATTGACGCGTTTCCAATATGCCTCGCAACACAAAATGACAAGGAAATAATAAGCATGGTAAAAAACATAGCTCCTGCTTTTGGCGGCATTAACCTTGAGGATATAGCAGCGCCAAGATGCTTTAAGATTGAAGAAGAACTTCTTAATATAGGAATTCCGGTGATGCATGATGACCAGCACGGTACAGCAATTGTAATTTTAGCGGCGTTGCTGAACTCTGTCAAGGTTGTATATAAAAGGATTGAGGACTTGAAGATTGTCATTAGCGGCGCAGGGGCTGCAGGAACTGCAGTCACAAAGCTTTTGCTTTGCTTGGAAATTGACAAAAACATATGCACCTCTGTAAAAGAAATTGTGGTTTGCGACAGCAAGGGCATAATTTACGATGGAAGGGCAGATTTAAACGAGTTCAAGGCCCAAATAGCCAGAATTTCAAACAGGTCAAGAAGAAAAGGAACCTTGAAAGATGCTTTGGCAGGAGCGGATGTATTTATCGGGGTTTCAACAGGCAGATTGCTTAATGCAGATGATTTAAGAAAAATGAACAAAAATTCCATAGTTTTTGCAATGGCAAACCCAGTGCCGGAAATAATGCCGGACGAAGCAAATAAAGTTGCTGCTGTTGTGGGCACCGGCAGGAGCGATTTTCCAAACCAGATCAATAATTCGCTTGCGTTTCCAGGGGTTTTTAGGGGAGCTTTGGACGCAAAGGCAACAATGATAAACAACGAGATGAAGATAGCTGCTGCTCACGCCCTGGCTAATTGCGTAAAGCCGACAAAAGACAATATTTTGCCATACACTCTGGATAAGGATGTAGTCCTGAAAGTTGCGGAAGCTGTCAAAAAAGCTGCAATCGAAAGCGGCGTCGTAAGAAAATAATTTTTGTTTTTCTGTCCTTGTAATGTGGCATAGCAAGATATATAAATGCTGAATTCCGCAAAAAAGAAATGCACGAAACCGTCATTGCAGATTCAATAATAAAAGAGGCAAATAAGCACGGCAAAGTCAAGAAAATATATCTGGAGATAGGCGAATTGGCTCACGTTCCTGCTAACGAGCTTTTAGGCTGCCTTGGCAGGCTGGTTAAATGGAATATAAACTCAAAGATTAAAAGAGCAAAAGCAAAGTGCAGATGCGGCTTTCAGGGGCACCCAAAAATTCTTGAAAGAGGGCATGACTATTTTTTCATAGAATGCCCAAAATGCAGGAAGATTCCTGAGCTTGCTGAAGGGAAAGATATAAAAATAATCAAGATAATTGTTGATTGAAATGTGCTTGGCTGTTCCGGGAAAAATTGTTGAAATAAAAAATGCTATTGCTACTGTGGACTATGAAATTGAGAAGAGAAAAGGCAAAGTTCTTGACAATTCGTACAAAACAGGGAACTATGTAATAGTGCAAGGCGGCATTGTAGTCCAGAAAGTCAACAAAAAAGAAGCCTTGGAATCCTTGAAATTGTATAAAAGGGCTGCCTCTTCAGGTTAAGTTTTGGAATTGGGGCTATTGACTTCAAAAAAATAAAAAAGAAAAGTTCGTGAAACGTACAATTTTAGGCGAACATTTTTTCCTCACAAAATTTTCCCTCGAAACTTGAGGAAACCCACAAGTTTCAGAGTGGATAAATTTTGTAGAGCTGAAAAAATGTTAGGTGAGTGAGCGATGCCTTTGATGGCTGAGCGAACGAACTGCCTAAAATGTGTTATATGAATTAAGCCGCAACGAATGAGGGCTTTGATGCCCGATTTCGTGAGGATTTAGTTGTGAGTGTCGCCAAAATCGGCTTTGATGCCGATTTTGATTTACTTCTCATATTATTTTAGTGGAAGAACGGCTTTTTGTAAAAAAGTTCTCAAAGTTAGTATTAAGAGTTCTCGCTAATAAATTCTGCGATAGCAGAGTATCGTTTAATGGAAGGGGGCATCCGTTTTTTGCTTCTTTTTTCATAAAAAAAGATAGTAAGGGGCGTCATCTATAGTCACTGGACAATGGCCCGAAAACTTTATATAGTTGCTCAATTACATACATTTGTATTCATTTGAGGGGTTAATTATGGTACAAAAAAATGTGACGTTGAGTCTTGATGAAGATACCTACGAAAAGTATAAAGATTTTTGTAAGAAAAATGCAGTAGCATTATCAAGAAGCATAGAAGTATTTATGGAAGAAAAAACAAAAAAAGTGGAAAAATGAGTCAAGAACTTTTGTCTTTAGGTCAAGCATCACAATGGGCAAGTGATTATCTAGATAGGCCTGTAACTACTTCTAATATTAGTTATCTTATTCAGTATGCTAAGATTAAGAAGTACCTTGACGAAGAAAAAAAGATAAAAATTAAATTAAATGAACTGAAAAAATACTATGATGAACATTTAGTAAAAAAAGAAGAATCATGGAAAAGTCAATTAGGAGATGACTTGAATTGGGGTTTGTCATTCTCCAATTTAAGAGAATCTGACACTACAAAGCACGTCCATAGGTTACATCCTTACAAAGGAAAGTTTATACCTCAATTAGTGGAATATTTTTTAGATTCCCATTTAAACGATTACAAAAAACAAATTTTCTTTAAAGAGGGAAATACTATTCTTGACCCATTTATGGGAAGCGGTACAACACTGGTACAATCTTCTGAGTTAGGGTTACATTCGATAGGAATTGATATTTCAGATTTTAATTGCATGATTTCAAGAGTAAAATTAGATGAATATGACATTTTCAAATTAAGTTATACCCTAAAAAATATCTTATCACAAACAATCAATTTTAGCAACAAAGTATTTGATGATAGCTTTGATTTGGAATTAAAAGAAAGATTAAGCGATTTTAATAAAAAATACTTTCCAAATCCTGAATTTAAGAGGAAAGTACATAAGGGCGAAATTGAAGAAGAGGAATACGGAGAAGAAAAATTAAAGCAATTCCTTAAAGAAAATAAAAAGTTTTTTGAAAAGAACGGAACTAAAGATAAAACGATACTCCTTGATGAAAAAAAGATGAGTAGCTTCTTATCAAAATGGTTCTCAAAAAGAGTTAGACAAGAATTATTTTATTACTTAAAATTGATTGAAAATGAGAAAGATGAAAAAATAAAAAATATTATGAGGATTGTATTAAGCAGAACTGCAAGGTCTTGCAGAGCAACAACTCACTCAGATTTAGCTACCTTAAAAGAGCCACAAACAGGACCTTATTATTGCAGAAAGCATAAAAAAATATGCACGCCTTTAAATACAATAAATGGTCATTTGAGAAGATATACTTTTGATACTGTTGCAAGATTAAAGGAATTTTCAAATATAAAGAGAAAAGTATTTACTGGTGTTATTCATGGAGATTCAAGAGAAGCAGATATTTTTAGAGAAATAAAAGACCAAAACCCTGAATTTTACAGGCTTCTAGTAAATAAAAAAATAGATGGAATTTTTACTTCTCCACCATATGTTGGTCAAATCAATTACCATGAACAACATGCTTACGCTTACGAGCTTTTTGGGATTTCAAGAAAAGATGACAAAGAGATAGGCCCATTATTCAAAGGACAGGGGCAAAAAGCAAAAGATGAGTATGTTGAAGGGATAAGTAAGGTTTTCCTAAACATATACAAATTTATCAAAGATAATGGGGATTTTTTCATAGTTGCAAATGACAAATATAACCTTTATCCAATCATTGCAGAAAAAAGTGGATTAAAAATTGTTGAGCAGTTTAAGAGACCTGTTTTAAACAGAACAGAAAGGGACAGGCAACCTTATGCAGAGATAATATTTCATATGAAGAAAAAATGAAGATTTCTTTTAAAAAAATATCTGGTATTATGTCTTTAATAACGGCAATAGTCATAGTTGGGGCATTAATTTTACTCTTTTCATTTCAATCAAATATTATAAAATATTACACAATAAATAATGCTAAGATATTATATCACTTAGACATTTATCAAATTTCAATAAATATATACATTTTCTTTATAACGATTATTTTTACTTTAATCGGATTTTCAATTAATAAAATAAGCAAATATAATTTAACAACAAAGGATTTTATAAAATACCTATCTTACTTTGGTGGAATCCTTATTTATTTTATCATATTAACAATTTTGAATATTATCTATAACTTTAATTGTTACATCTTTCCATATAACTTCATTAGTTATATCTTACTGATAACTGGTTTCCTTGTATTTTTCTCTTTAATATTCTTCACCATTGATACTTTCCAAAGTGAAAATTTATTTGATTTTATTTCAAAGGATACCAAAAGCTTCATTAAAAAATACAAAAAGGAAGATAAAAAACATAACAAGCTTATGAAAATGCTTTTTAAAAATGCTGGTGGGGAAGTAGATAAAAATGTAAAAAAAGTAAAAGAAAATTTTAACGAAGAGCTGAATATAAAAATAAACATTCTATTTGAGAATTTAATCTCGGCAATTAATAAAAATGATTTCTTGGTAAGTAAAAAAATCCTGGAAGAAATTCCAAATATAACGCAAGTTTATTTAGAAGAAACAAAAGAGTTTTTCTTTAAGGATGATGAAAAATTTGCATATAATCTGAATGATAATTATAATTTTGTTTTTGATAGCATAAAGAATAGTTATAACGAGAAATTGTATGAACATTTAGTAAACTCTATAAGTAATTCCTCTATGTGTTTTCTTGAAAACAGAGAATTGCTCGGATTAGACAGCGGTTATTCAATACATTTTCTTGCGTCATTAGAAAACTTCTTTTATAAAACATTCAAATTAAAAAGAACTTCCGTATGTCATTCAATCGTTCAAGCGATTTCAAAACATATCTTATTTTATGATAAAATCTACAATAGTTATCATAATCCTTATGTCCATTATCTTGACCAGATTGAAAACTTTCTGAAACTAATAATAAAATTAGAAGCTGAAAAAAAGGGACTATTTGAAGAGAGTCATGATTATTGGGCTAATATGATTTATAGAAATATAATAATTGCCAAAAGGAAAAGATATTTAATATTTTTAGTAAAGATTTTGGAGTTTAAATATGTTAATGATCAATTGTATAATCTGCAACATTATTTTAAAAATTTTTCAGGCAATCTAATAGAAATTAAGAAAAACTCAAGACACTTGTCTATCATTTATCCATGTATTTTCGGTATTGATTCTTTTGTTATAGAAATAGCAAAATTAGGTTTAGTCCAATTAAATAATGATGTTCAAAGGATTAATCTTTCTAACTATATTAGAGAATATTTAAAATTCAACAAGGAAATTATTCTCAATTATTTTGAAAAAAATGATTCATTTGTTTACCAATTTTATCCAGAGTTTGTCTTTTATATCATTCACTATGTTGACCTAAAAAAAGAAGATAAAGACAAACTTATTGAAGATATGTTTGATATTGTCTTTGAAAATATAGATATGATTATTAAGAAAGAAGAAAATGACAGAAATGAGGTAACACATTCTTATAAAACATATTCTTATAGTGAATTAAAAGGAAAATTGATTGATTCAATAGCCATATTATTGCATAGCCATAAAGAACATTCTGTTGCAACTTCAAATATAATCAGTAAATTATTAAAATTCTATTCAAATCTTAAAAAAAACCAAAAAGATGACCTATTTTCTGTTATGAAACTAATAGGTTGCTGGATTAATTATTCTGTTAAGGTTGATAAAAGAATAATCAAAAGTTTCAATAATACCATAAAAAATAATTTGAGAACATTGATGAAGGAAAGAGAAGATATAATCTCAAAAGCAATTGGAACTACTTTTCAAGAATATGGATATTTTGACAGTTCTTTTTCTACTTATCATGATGGGTATTGGCTTCATCCTTCTTACTTATGGGGGAACCAGTTTCAAGATAAGATTAGTAAACTCTTTAATTCAGACTTAACAATATACGAAAAATATCATAAGAATCTCAAAAAATTGAAAAGCAATTAATTCTCTATTTCCTAGCTATATCTTTTATTTTCTCTCTTAATTCTTCTCCCACTTCTTGGAAAATCTCAATAAACTCATCATAAATATTTTCTCCTGCAACAAAATTCCAAAAATCCTGCCCGACCATTAGCTGAGTTGAATCATACATATTGCCTTTTGTCCAACGATTATAAGGCTCTGGGTGATAAGGATTATATGGCAGCCCCAAAGCAGTTATAACTTTAGTATTTTTATTAGTGCTTAATCTTAAACCAATCCATCTTAACAGCTTCTTTTTTAGTGCGACAAACTCCTTAATATTTGGTTTTGGGGAAGTTATATCAAAATAAACTTCTGTTCCATCAGATTTCTTGACAAATACATCAACTCTTTTATCAGGGTCTTCGAGTGATTTTCCTTTTTGTATGGATTTTTTAATTTCTTCAAACTCTGTTTTCATATCAGGATTTCTTTTTCCTGCCCTTAAATCCATATCAATTTTACTGATAATTGCTTCTGTTTTTTCATCTATTTCTCCTAATATATCATATTGTGTATGAGCTTCATAACCTGCCCCTTCTGCAAGAATTTTCACTAATTGCTCATAGATAGACATTCCAAAGCTTGTATAGAACGAATGAACAATAGTGTGAGTTAATATTTGCTCTTTGGTAAAAATTGCTTGGAAAAATGGTTTATACTCAGTTTCAGCATTGTAATTATCAATTTTTGATAGTATTACCTCTTTCACAAGTTCTTTTACTTTTTTTCTTGTTTCTGTTTTCATCTTAATAGTAAATATTCTACATTGTTTATAAATATTCATGTTTTTTGTTAGTACGCCCCCTTCTAGTTTCCGTAATTTAGCGAGAATTCAATTGAATATAAATTTTAGAGCCTGCGTATAATCCCCCGTTATGCGAATCTCTTTGAGTTTGCATTCCTAAGCTTATACGAAAGTTCTTCCACGACCTATAAGGTAAAATAATAATGAACGAAGCGACACTCACGAACATATAACACGCGTTTCACGAACTTTTCACCCATTCAGAACATCAAGAATCCTCTGGCTGTATTTTTTGAGGTTTTCAAGCTGTCTCTGGTTCAGTACAGCGCATGCAAACCCCCAATGCAAAGCTACGATGTCATCTTTTTTGACACCTTTAAGAATTTCCGGAATGTAAACTGCTGTTTTTGGCTCATGCTCCTTGATGATTAGTTTGTTTTTTTCTTTTTTGAGAGAAGAAGCCGAGACAATCAGTTTGTCCTTCAAAATCTCAACGACTTTTCCATAAGAAACTCTGCAGTTGTCCATGTTATTTAATGTTGTCGGCACAGAGCCTGTTGTCCTGCCAACGCCGACATAAAAAACATTGAAATTGTGATGAGGCACAAATCCGTTAGGCATATTTTTCATTAATTTTTCGCCAATTGATTTTGGCAGGCCCCCGTTAATCAGTTTTCTTATTATACCTTTAATATCCCCATCATTAAATTCCTCAAGAAGCTCATTTCCAATCCAGTATGCCTCGACAACATCGTAGTCAAGAAAATCCTTTTTTGTCTTTTCCGCTATTGAGGAAAGATAAGGATAAAGCCCTTCAAACTTTCTTATTGATTCCCGCACAGATTCTGCTGAGCTTTTTTCATTTATATAATCAACAAACTGCTTTGAAGCCTCTTCAGGGCCGCAAAATCTTAACGAGTTGGTTATGTAAGAAAATCTTGCTGCTAGTTCAACCCCGTCCATAAGCCTTCACTTTAAGAATTTTATGAACCGGGAATACTATTTTCTGCATCCAAACAATTGAAATAACTCCTGTAAATATGAGCATAACCCCATAAATCTGGTAAGGATTTATCTGCTGCCCTTTGAAAGCTAATGCAAGCAAACTTGTTATTGGAGCGCCGATAGAGAGCACGGAAGTTGCAGTTGTAACATTAACGAGCTTCAAGCCATTGTAGTATGTAAGAACATAAAGCAAAAGGAACATTGCTGTCACAAAAATCCAAAGGTAATGCTGCTGTCCAAACTTGGCTATTGCCGACAGCTCGCCAGTTGCAATCAAATAAGCCAAAATAAAAATTGAGCCGATAAACATCCTTCCAAAAGCCACTATTGTTCCAGAAAGCTCTTTAAGCACATGTTTTGCAATTACGTTCTCCAAAGCCCACATCATCGTGGCTGCAAGCACAAAAATCATGCCCTGTATTATTGTTTGCGATGCCACTAAGCTGAATTTGGGCGTTGCAAATAAATAAGTCCCGGATAAAATCAACAAAGCTCCTGCAATAAGCCATTTGTTAATTTTTTCTTTCAAAAATATTATGGCAAGTATTGCGGCATAAATGAAAATCGTTTTATGTATAAACGAGCCAACAGAAGCAGGCTCTTTCCCTATCATCTGCAGTCCCTTAAAAAATAATATGAATGGTATTGAGCCGCCGATAAAGCCTATTGCAACGAGCTTATACCACTGCTTTTTTGTCAGCTTTTTAAGCTCTTTAAAGCTTCCGAAAAAAGCCAATATCGCAAAAAGCATCAATGCAACCAGCAAATTTTTGAGGAAAACAAAAGCAGGCGCGTTAGTGCCCTGTATTGCATAGCTGTTCACAAAAATAGAAAATCCGGAGATTATTGCAGTCCCAAAAACCAGCATCAATCCTTTTTTATTCTCCATTTTAGCCGATAAGCCCGATAACTTTCCTTGTTGTTTCCCGGATATTCCCCTTTGCCGGGATTCCTATTATTTTAATCTTTCTTTTTATCCCCATGTTGTTCATCAAGTTCAAAAAAAATCCCAGGTCGAAATCGTGCAAGCTTATGATTTTGTTGGTTTTTAGTTTTGAAATGTCGTCAATTATTATTGGCTTTTCGGCATTTTTGACTACGTCCAAAATTATTATTTCTTTTTCCCCGGCATCAAGAAGGGTTTCAGGCGAATAACAAGTGACTATCTTGAACTTTTTTTTTAAATGTTGTGCAACTTTATGGCCGAAATTGTCATCTTCAAGGTATTCATTGCCGAATACATACAGGTTTCGCATTTTATTAGTGGTTCTTAATTTTGCTAAAGTAACAATAAAATCGGGATCATTGAATTACTTCCTTTCTCTTTGATTATCTCCTTTATTTTGTCGTACCTGTCCATATTTAGGTGGTATTTCCAGCCATGCTCTTTTTTCTTTTTGCCGCAGATATTCTGCTTTACCAGAGATTCCAGCACAATCTCAACTTTATCCAAATCTTCCTTTGGCATTCCTGACTTTAAAACGTTAATATAAACAGAGCCTTTCCCAAAGCAGTTTTGATCAAAAAGCTTCTTTACTATTGTCCTGCTAATTCTTATGTACTCACTTCTTTTTACTTTGGCCACGTAAAAAAATGAGCATCAAGAAGTATATAAGTATATGGTCTAAATTTAGTCCCTTATGGGTCTAAATAGAAACCTTTAAATATTAATGGGTGTATGCATTAGTGTATAGATTACAATGCCAAAGTCAGTATTTTTGCAGGAAGAAGGCGACACGCCTAAAAACAGGATATGGAGCTTCTTAATAGTACATTCGGAGTATGACTATTCAATGAAGGATATTGCGCGATACTCCGAGGTAGGATATACTACATTAAAAGGATTATGGAAAGAGTTTAAGGAAAAGAAGATAGTTGTACAGACAAGAGTCGTTGGAAAGGCAAAAATGTACAAACTCAATATGAAAAATCCCGTGGTGAGCAGGTTCATAGACTATTATTGGGCTGTAGTGGATTCTGTTGTGAGAAAGGGAAACAAATTCAAAGACGAAGAAAATTCACCCCACACATATTCGGTTGGCGGAGTCCCAGTTTCCGCAAAACATGTTTAATTCTATACATTTTTGCCTTTCCATTTAGATTCTTCCAAATAATGAGAGCATCACGACCATTTCACTTCCAAGAAATGCGCAGAGCACGAGAAGCAAGGGTCGTAGCTCCTTATCAGCTTCTCAACCTCGAGCACAATTTTCTCTTTTCTTTTGCTTGCTACAGAAGGCACAAAATCCCTTATATCTTCCTGTATGTTCAAAAGGTTCTGCGCTGTTGGCGTTATTATGTTTGCATTTGTTATGACTCCATTATCATTTATAGTGTAATCATGCCATAAAGTGCCCCTTGGAACTTCAATCGCGCCAACTCCATTGCCTGCTTTGAGCTTCGGTTTTTCCACAGCCTCGCTCCTGATATTAAGATTTTCACATATCCTGATTGCTTCGTCAATGCAATGCACAATCTCAATTGCCTGCGCAACATTATTCAAATACGGGTTTTTTGAAGGCAGCCTTATCTTTGACAGCTTGAGCATTTTTTTCGCATTTTTGCTGAGCTTCCTATGGCTGTTGTTCAGCCTCGATAACGCGCCCACCATGTACCTGTGGTCGCTTTTCACGACAAAGTTGGCAGTTGACCTTGGCTCGTGGTACTCGTTAATAAATTCTTTATACTGGGATTTTCTGAAAGAGATCTTTTCTGATGAAAACTCGCCTTCAAGAACAGCGTAGGAATTTTTGTCAATCAAGGAAAAACACTCCGTCCTGCTTTGGAACTCCGGATACTTCAAAGAGAAAAACAGTTTGCATGTTTTTATTGCATCCGCTTTTGCAGATTCCAGCTGCTTCCCGATAATCAGCAAATCAGATTTTTTTGGCAGCTTGAGCCAGCCTCCAACGGTTGCTGATACAGGATGCAGGTCCCTGCCGCCTATAATTTTAATTGCCAAATTGCCTGTTTTCATCAAATTCAATGCATTCTGGAGCTGCGGCCTGTATTTGGAAGCCATTGCCAATGCAGACTCATAGCCAAGATAATCCGGCAAGGCAAGAAAGTAAAGATGGGTAGCGTGGCTCCTTATTCTTTCTCCTAAAGTAAGGAGCTTTCTTAATTGCAAAGTTTGCTCGCTTGGCTTGTAATTCAAAGCGTCTTCAACAGCGCTTATTGCTGCAATTACATGCGCGCAGCTGCAGATGCCGCAGATTCTTGAGGTTATTTCATGCGCTTCAAAAAATTTCCTTCCCCTGACGAGCCCTTCAAAGTATCTTGAGCCTTCGACTGCAGAAAGCTGGCACTTTGTTATTCCACCTCTTTCTACCCCAATCTCAAGTTTCGCATGCCCCTCTATCTTGGTTATGTGGTTTAAGGTTATTGTTTTTGGCATTTTCAGTTTTTGCCTATTTAACTTTTAATTTTTTAATCCGTCCTTCGGACATAAGATTCACTCGGCGAAAATTCTACTGCCATTGAATTTTCGCCTCGAAGGAATTCATTGAAATAATGAATAAATCTGCGAGGCTTTGCGTGTGGCAGACAGCAAAGCCAAGCACTGGCTAATGTCCCAAAGGGACGGATTGAATTTTTTAATATTAGCATTTTACATTGACCTTAACATTAAAAAATTGCTCAAGCATCGGCAGCTTTAATCCTGCAAAAGTCCTCATCCTGTCCTGTATGAACTTGTCGTCGAATCCTTTCTCCTTCAAAATTTTTATCATCAATGGCAAATTCATGTCTTTTGTTGGCCCTCTGCAGCCCCAGCATTCAAAATTGCCGTTAATGCATACAGAGTTGCACCCGCCGGCGGTGATGGGGCCAAGGCACGGCTTTCCCAAATCAAGCAGGCATTGGTTGCCGTTTTTCCTGCATTCAACGCATACGGGATTTTCATACGGCTTTGGCTCTTTGCCTATCGCTATGTTTTTTATGAACGTTACAATTTCCCTTTTGTCAGGAGGGCAGCCCGGGATGTAATAGTCCACTTTGACATGCGCGTCTATCGGAGTTGGCTGGATGTCTTCAACTTCTTTTTGCTTCCGATACAACAAATGCTCGTAATTTTCCTTTAGGGTAAATTGCCTGTATGCAGGCACGCAGCCAGTGCATGCGCATGCCCCCAATGACACAATGTATCTTGTGTTTTGCCTGAGCTTTTCAAGCTCCTCCAAATCACCTTTGTCAGCCACCAATCCTTCCATAAACACGTAATCGAACTGCTCGTCCGGATTTACTTCCTTTATGAATGGGAATGCCTTCAGGTCAACTAATTGAATTAAATCAAGAATTTCATCCTCGTTGAATATGACCGACAATAAGCAGCCTGCGCATCCTGTTATTCCGTAAAATCCTAATTTGAGTTTTGGTTTCGGCATTTTTTTATTTTCCAACGGAAGTGAATATTTCTCCGTGAGCAACTTGTTCCTCCAGTGAATTACCAATTAAATAATTCAATTCTATCGACAAACCTATTTTATCCTTTGGTTCATTAGAAAGGGAACATTCTTTAGATGAAATTGAAACTGATTCAATTTTCCTAAGTTGCATGGGAAAAGATGGTTGATTCAAGCAAGATACAATTTCATTGGAGATTAAATTCTTGAATGTCACAGAATTCAATAAAATAGTGTCATTATAATTATTTCTCACAGTAAACGTAATTCCCCTGTCCTTGGATATTTCATATTCTAAACATTGCAAACCCTTTTCAAAATTACACCTGTATGGTAAATCAACGGGAAGTTCTATAACACCATAGGGCGCAATCATGAATAGTAACACCGCCAAATAAAGAGGCACGGCAAGAGTGACATAAAGATATTTGCCACTTCTTGCAGATTTATTAATGAATGCTCCTAAAGTCATACCCAAAAGAAGCGCCGGGATTAGAGGAAACCAAAAATCTAAAAGAATTGGCCACGAGATCAGTAATAATGGTACCCCTCCTACTACCCCTCCAATCCAATTCTCCCTGAAAAAATCAATTATTTTGCTCATTGTACCCTATCCACTACTTTAACAGAAACATTTAAATTATGCGCTTTTCCAATCATAAGACTATGAATGTACTTTTCGTCTGCAACCAGAACCAGAACAGGAGCAAAACAGCTGAAGAAGCTTTTAAAGGCAGATTTAATACCAAGTCTGCTGGCCTTTATAATGAAAACCCAGTAACTGAAAAACAGCTTAATTGGGCTAATGTAGTTATAGTCATGGAGCAATCCCAAAGGGCCGAGATAGCCAAACGCTTTCCCAAGCACTATATGCAAAAGCGTATCCTTTCTCTTGATATTCCTGATGTTTACCATTATAACCAGCCTGAATTAATTGATTTGTTAAAGTCTAAAGTTAACGATTTATTTTAGCCATTGAAAATGTTTTCTGGATTCGGTTTTTTTCATTTCAATCATTCTTAAAATCTTTTACCTCATCATACCTGAAGACAGGCCCGTCAATGCAAGTGAACTTTCCTCTTATCATGCAGTGGCAGCATATCCCAAGCGCGCAGTACATCAATCTTTCTGCACTGATAAAAATCTGGTCATCGTGGAATCCTTTTTGCTTTAGTATGTCAATTGCGCCCTTCATCATAATTGGAGGGCCGCAAATGAACACAACTTTGTTTTCATTTGTGAAGCTCGACGCTTTAAGCGCATCAGTAATGAAGCCTTCTTTTGCATCGTAGCAGAACTTGCCATGTGCATTCTTGTCAACAGTTACCTTTATGTGGTATTCCTTTTTCCACCTTTCCATTTCCCTTTTGAAGATTATATCATCCGGAGACCTATATCCTAAGTACAGCAGGACATCATTGAAGTCAGCTCTATGATTTTCTATATAGCCTATTGCCCCTTTCAATGGCGCAACGCCGCAGCCGCCGCCTATCATAATTATGTTATTGCCCTTAATATGCTGCATCGGATAGCCTTTTCCATAAGGCCCTCTGACAAGCAGTTTATCGCCTTTTCTCAGCTTGGCAAGCGCCCTTGTCACATTTCCGACTTCCCTTATGTTTAATTCAATGAAATCCTTTGAGTCGGAGCAGATTGAAATAGGAGCTTCTCCAAAGCCCGGCACTGAAACTTGGACAAACTGCCCAGGCTCATGGCTTGTTTTCATATTAACTGTTAAAGTAAACGTGTCAAAGGTTTCCCTATGGAAATCAAGGATTTTGTATGGTTTTGGGATGTAAGGGTTTTCTAATTGTTTTAGTTTTTGTTTCATTTCATCTCGTTAATAATCTCAACAAAATCTATTCTTGTGGGGCATGCCTCTATGCACCTGCCGCAGCCAACGCAAAGGTTTATTCCATTTTTTTGCTTGAAATAGTCAAGCTGATGATAAATTCTGTGCTTGAACCTTTCTTCCCTTTCTTTCCTGAACACATGCTCACCTGCGACTTTTGTGAATTCCTGCACCTGGCATGAGCTCCAGCTGCGCTTTCTCTCCCCTTCCTTTGGGTTTTTTGTGCCGACATTGTCATGAATCTCAAAGCAGTAGCACGTCGGGCATAGGGCAGTGCAAGCAGAGCACGACAAGCAGATATCAACTCCCTTTTTCCAGTCAGGATGGTCGTAAAGATGAGAAATGTCCTTCTTGTCAAGCCTGTCTGCTCTAGGAATTATTTTTTCTTTTTGTGTTATTGCTGCATTGGTTTCAACAAAAAATTCTCTGAATTTGCCAGCTAAAAATTTTCCTTTTTCAGAGCCAATCTCAACAAGCAGATAATCGCCCCTGTCATAAAACATCAAATCGGAATAATCCACCAATTCCAAGGAGCCGCAGAAACAGAATGGGCTGGGAGCAGTGTTGCAGTGATAACCGAGCAAAAAGCTGTTTTTTCTCATAGAACTGTAATAAGGATCATTGACTTGGTTCATAAACACCATGTCCTGGTGACTTATTGCATTCAAATCGCATTTTCTGATGCCAAAGAACACTCTTGCCGGAGCTTCAGGAGCCGGCACAATAATTTTATTGCCGTTGAATTTGAACAAGACTTCCTCTTTCCTGAAAAAATACTCCTTAAGGGGAAAGTATGAATTCTTTTCAAGATAAATATCGCCAGTATCATCAATTTTTTCAAACCTGACAACGTCCTTGCTGACAGGGGCTATTAGCTCGTAAGACTGCTTTAATTTGCCCAGAAATTCAAATAGCCTCTTTTTTTTCTGCTTTAAAACCCTCATTCAAACCATGCGCATCTTCAGCCATTCCTTGTTTATAAATATTGCCAATTTTGCGGTTTGGCTTTTGAAACTCCCAAACCAAAACTTTAAAAATAATGTGATTAATGGCAATCAAAATGCAGACTTTTGACTTGATTGTTATAGGGGCAGGCTCCGGATTGAACATTTCTTCCGCAGCCGCTGAAATGGGAATGAAAGTCGCAATCGTGGAAAAAGGGCCGATGGGTGGCACTTGTTTGAACAGGGGATGCATCCCGTCAAAGATTCTGATTGAAAGCGCGGATGTTGCGGAAACCATCAGGAAATCCTGTCTATTTGGGATAAATTCGAAAATTTCTTCTATTGATTTTAAAAAAATAACTAGCAGAGCATACCACATAGTGGATAAAGAAGCAAAGGAAATTGAAGAAGCGATTATTGAGAATAAAAATACAACATTATTCAAGGCAGAAGCAAAATTTATTGCTGAAAGAACATTAAAAATTGGAAGCGAAACTATCAAAGGAAACAAAGTTGTAATTGCGGCAGGGACAAGGCCTTTTGTTCCTAATCTTGAAGGATTAAAAGATGTTGATTACATCACAAGTGACGAAGCTTTACGGTTGAAAAAGCAGCCAAAAACAATGACTATTTTAGGTGGCGGGTATATTGCTGCCGAACTTGCCCATTTCTATGGGTCTTTAGGCACTAGAATTAACATTGTGCAAAGGGGCAAATTGTTAATACCCGCTGAAGACACGGAAATCTCGCAAAAATTTACCGATATTTTCAGGAAAAAATACAATATTTTGACGGAGTTTGATGCAATGAAATTTTCAAAAAAAGGCAAAAACTTCATTGTTGCAGCTAAAGGGAAAAAACAAAATAAAAATATAATTTCAGATGCTTTGCTTGTTGCAACAGGCAGGATTCCTAATACAGACATTTTGGATGTTAAAAAAGGCAATGTTGAAACTGATGACAAGGGGTTTGTCAAAACAAATGAATTTTTGGAAACAACAGCAAAAAGCACATGGGCTTTGGGCGATATAGCGGGAAAATACATGTTCAAGCACAGCGCAAATCTGGAAGCCCAGTATGCCTACAGCAATGCCGTGCTAAACCAGAAGGTCAAAGTTGATTACAATGCAATGCCGCATGCCATATTTTCATCCCCACAAGTGGCTGGTGTTGGGTTAAGAGAGCAGGACTTGAAAGATAAAAAAATTGGCTATGCAACAGGCAGATATGATTTTATAAAATCAGGGATGGGCCTGGCTTTGCAGGACAAAGAAGGATTTGTCAGGATTTTTGCTGACAGGAAAACAAGAAAAATTTTAGGCTGCCATATCCTTGGGACTGATGCATCAACATTGATTCATGAAATTATTATTGCAATGAAGGCTGGCTTGGCAGCAGATGCCATAAGCGATGCCGTCCATGTGCATCCTGCATTAAGCGAGGTTGTGCAGAGGGCTGTTAATAATATTGAATGGTGATTTCTAAATAGATTTAAAAACCATTAAAAAATCCATTAAAAAATGCGCCCGAAAATAAGCATCATAGGAGCAGGAAATGTTGGAGCTACAACAGCCCATTGGATTGCCTCAAAGGAGCTTGGAGATGTTGTCCTATTGGATATTGTTGAGGGAATGCCTCAAGGCAAAGCACTTGATTTGCTGGAAGCAGCGCCTGTTGAGGAATTTGATGTTGATGTTAAAGGAACAAACAATTATGAGGATACAAAGAATTCCGACATTGTTGTTATAACATCGGGTGTTCCGAGAAAGCCGGGCATGTCAAGAGATGACCTGATATCAATAAACACAAAGATTGTGAAGGAAGTAACCCAAAATGTTGTGAAGCATTCCCCAAATTCGATAATAATTGTTGTCACAAACCCTCTTGACGCAATGGTTTTTGTTGCTTCAAAAGTAAGCAAATTTCCGCATCACAGAATTTTGGGCATGGCTGGAATCCTTGATTCAACCCGCTTCAGGACTTTTATTGCAAAAGAGCTTGATGTTTCTGTTGAGGATGTTGATGCGATTGTGCTTGGCGGCCACGGAGATTCAATGGTGCCTTTGCCAAGGTATTCAACTGTAAACGGGATTCCGATAACAGAATTGATGCATCACGATAGAATAAACGCTTTAGCAGAGAGAACAAGAAAAGGCGGGGAAGAGATTGTTAATCTGCTGAAAACTGGCTCTGCATTTTATGCACCTGGCGCTGCTGTTGCAGAGATGATTGAAGCGATTTTGAAAGACAAGAAAAGAATTCTGCCATGCGCTGCCTACTGCAATTCCGAATATGATGTTGGGGGATATTTTGTCGGAGTGCCTGTAAAATTAGGAAAGAAAGGCGTTGAGAAAGTGATTGAATTAAAGCTTAATGCAGATGAGAAAGAGGCATTCAAAAAATCAGTTGAGCACGTGAAAAGCCTGGTTGCGGCAACTGAGAAATATCTATAAAATTTTGTGGCAAGAAATGCTGGAGGATATAGTTTTGCGAAAAGTTGCGGAAGCAACTCGAATTATAAGAATAATAGAAATGAGCCCAAACAGAAAAGGGGTTCTTATAAAATTTGATGAAGGCATTGCGCAAAAAGAGGCATTTGACTCAGTCGGGGCGTTGTTAAGTGGGTACTATACAGAAAAATCTACTCAAAATCCGTATCGAAGGCTTGATAACTTGCACGTAGGAATTGAATTGCATGAAGGAAGGATGATGCCTCCTGATGAGATAACGCTTGTTCTCAGAAGCGATTATCCTAGTGCTAACGGAGCAAGAAGAACATACGGAAGTTACAATTTATGGTTATGCTTTTTTGATATTACGCCAGCTAGGGATACTGGCAAGTTTGATTATGAGATGAGATTCTCAAGAAGGAATAATAATTTTGCGAAAAGAAAGTTTAAAGAAGATTTGAAATTATCAATGATGGAGGCTAGTGGGTTTTATGAATATGTTAAGGCACAGAAGCAAATTCCGGTTGGTTTGCCCTCTGCCCCAGTCAGTCACCGCTAAATTTAAATACTCTTAAATTTCAATGCTTCTTGGGGGCAATTATGGAAGAAATGCAGGTTGGAAAAGTAACGCACTATTTCCCTAAAATAGGGGTTGCGGTGATTGATGTCACAGACGGTAGCATCAAGATTGGGGATGAAATACATATAAAAGGGCATACAAGCGATTTCAAGCAGAAAGTAAGCTCTATGCAGATAGAACAGGACAAAATTCAGATTGCAGAGCCCGGGCAGTCAATAGGAATGAAAGTAAATGAGCCTGTACGGCAGCATGATATTGTTTATAAGGAAATCTGACTTTATTTGTTTATTTCTTTCAGATACTTTTTTACCTCTTCATCTTCCAGTTGCGGAAAGCTGTCATAAAACTGGCTTATTGAAAAGAAAAGATTTGTTGAATGAATGCATACAAGCTCAACCTCTTTTTTTATTTCACTTGCAAAATCCGCAGGAGCTACAGGCACAGCCAAGACCAGTTTTTTCGGCTTTTGGGATTTGATATAAGTTATTGCCGCTTTTGTTGTAAATCCTGTTGCAATTCCGTCGTCTGTCAAAATAATAATTTTATTTTTTAAATTTTGCAGCTCGTATTTCCCCCTGTATGCCTTGTACCTTCTTTCTATCTCTTTGCTTATTTCCTTTTTTTGCCGGCTTATATATTCATCTGAAACATTGTAAATCCTTATTGTTTCTTCGTTAAGTGCAACTTTTTTATCCGGGCCGACAGAGCCTATGGCAAACTCCTCATTCCCAGGCAATCCGATCTTTTTAGTTACTATAATGTCCAATCTTGCATTCAGGAATTTAGCAATTTCGTAGCCAACTTCAACACCCCCTCTTGGAATTGCTAATACAATAACTTCTTTATTCTCTTTGTATTTTTTTAACTGCTCTGCCAACTTGATTCCTGCTTCATGCCTGTCTTTGAAGTGCATAATCATGGCCTGTTTTGCCGATATTTATATTTTTGTTATTTGACATCATAAAAACAATAAATTTTTAATATTGCTATTATTGTTTGGCAATTATGCTCACTGACAAGGAAATCAAGAAAGAATTCAAGGCAAAAGCCTCGAAAGAGCCTGACAAGTATTATGCAACTTCTGTTCTCAAGAAAGAGGGATTTTCAAGAAAAAAATGCACAAAATGCGGCACTTTCTATTGGAGCGTTTCTGATGACAATGCCTGCGGCAATCCTGCCTGCTCTGGCGGCTTCAGATTTATCGGCAACACGCCTGCAAAAAAGCAGCTAGATTATATTGGCGTTTGGAATGAGTTTTCTAAATTGTTCAAGAAATGGGGATACACTCCGATTAAAAGATACCCTGTTGTTGCTCGCTGGAGAGATGACACTGATTTTGTGCAGGCTTCGATTTATGATTTCCAGCCTTATGTTGTATCAGGAGCAGTTGAGCCGCCTGCAAATCCCCTTGTGGTTCCTCAGATGTGCTTAAGATTTAATGATATAGACAATATAGGCATTACAGGCGCCCATTACTGCGCTTTTGTCATGATCGGGCAGCATGCTTTCATGAAGCCAAAAGACTGGAACCAATCAAAATATTTTACTGACATCCATAACTGGCTCAAGATTGGCTTGGGTTTGCCAAATGAAGAAATAAAGTTCCATGAAGACGCGTGGGCAGGCGGAGGAAATTTCGGGCCGTGCATGGAATACTTTTCCCGCGGCTTAGAATTGGGAAATCAGGTTTATATGATGTTCGAGCAGACTCCAAATGGCTACAAAGAGCTTGACTTGAAAGTCCTTGACATGGGAATGGGCCATGAGAGAAATGCATGGTTCACCCAAGGAAAGTCAACAAGCTATGAAACCACATTCCCAGCTGTTGTGAAAAAGCTTTATGAAATCACAGGAGTCAAGGTTGACGGGCATTTGATGCAGAAATTTCTGCCTTACTCATCTTACTTGAACGTTGACGAGGTTGATGATATTGACAAAGTATGGAAAGATGTAGCAGGCAAAGTAGGAACTGATGTCAAGGAATTAAGGGAAACTATACTTGAATTGGCTGCCTTGTATTCTGTTGCAGAGCATTCAAGAGCCTTGCTTGTTGCTTTGAGCGATGGCGCTTTGCCAAGCAATGTCGGCGGAGGCTATAACCTAAGGGTAATCTTAAGGAGAGCATTGTCTTTTATTGACAAATACAAATGGAACATCTATTTGCCTGATGTCTGCAGATGGCATGCAGAATACCTTAAGCCTTTGTTTCCTGAACTAGGCGAAAACCTTGATGAAGTTGAAAAAATACTGGAAGTTGAAAAATCAAAATACGAGGCAACAAAGCAAAAAACACATTCAATGATATCCAAGCTTGTAAAGGAGGACATTAATGATAAAAAACTGCTGCTGCTCTACGACAGCTACGGAATAACGCCGGAGATTGTAGTGGAAGAATCATTAAAACTTAATAAAAAAATCAGCGTGCCTGAAAATTTCTATGCAAGGGTTGCTGAGCTGCATTTAAAGCAGGAGCAGGAGCATGCAACCAAAAGAGAGGAAAAATTGAATCTGGAAGGAGTACCGGAAACAAAGGCAATGTACTACAATGATTACGCAAAAAACAAATTCAAGGCCAACATAATCAAAATTATTGACAATAAAATCATATTGAATGAAACTTATTTCTATCCTACAAGCGGGGGGCAATTGCATGATGTTGGTGCAATAAACGGGGAAGAAGTAATTGATGTTTTCAAGCAGGGCGGAGTAATTGTGCATGTCCTGAAGGAAAAGCCGAAACTAAAAGAAAGCCAGGAAGTTGAATGCGAGATTAACCTGCAGAGAAGATTGCAGTTGGCAAAGCACCATACATCAACCCACATAATAAATGCCGCTGCAAGAAAAGTTTTGGGCAGCCATATAAATCAAGCCGGTGCAAAGAAAGATGTGGATTACGCAACAATTGACTTGACGCATTACCAGAGCATTACTGATGAAGAGCTTGAGAAAATTGAGAAGGAGGCAAACAGGCTTGTTAAGCAGTCTATTGATGTTCACAGCAATTTCCTGCCAAGAACAGAAGCAGAGCAGGCTTACGGAATGGGAATTTACCAGGGAGGGGCAGTGCCCGGAAAAGTATTGAGAATTGTGAACATTGATGGAGTTGATGTCGAGGCATGCGGAGGAACTCACTTGAAGAACACTTCCGAAGCTGGCGAAATAAAGATTCTGAAATCGGCAAAGATAAGCGACGGGATTGTAAGGCTTTATTTTACAGCAGGAGAAGCTGCTCAAAAAGAGAAGAAAACAGAAACAGGAATTCTGGAGGAGGCTGCTAGATTATTGGATGTTGAAATTTATCATTTGCCATCCAGGGTTAATGAGCTTTTTGAGAAATGGAAGCTTGCAAAAAAAGCAATGGAAAAGAAAAAAGACATAAAGCTGCATGATTTGGAACTGAAAATCCTCAAAAAATTTGAAGGCAAGGGCGTTCTTGACGAGGTTTCAAAAATACTGAAGACGCAGCCCGAGCATATAAATAAAACCATTAAAAGATTTTTGAAGGAAATGGAGGAAATAAAAGAAAAATTTAAATAATTAAATTTTTTGTTCTCTTAATGCCTTCAAATATGCAACTATGGTGGCATTGTATAATCCGGAGCTTTCAGGGTCTTCCAGGAACTGATTCACTGCCACATATCTATTACCATTGCCAAAAATAACTAAAGTAAGTTCATTCAGCAAAACTTTATTGTGATCCGGAAGAGTTACTGTTATCCAGCTTTCTACTTCATAGCCAAAGGCTTTGAAAAGAGCCCGATGCAAAGCATCAAGATGACTTTGACCAGCAGAAGCTACTTGTCTTGTGTCACCATTAACTACAATATCAAGTGTTGCAGTAGGAACTGCATTGCTGCCACTAAGAATGTGGTGCTTTATAACTATATCATCAGACATTTTTAATACTCAATAGTAGAAAATATAATTTATTTATAAACCTTTCATTTTTTAAATGAACTTTTCTAATTTTGTCTGTTGCTTGATGTTTTTCAGCAATTTGCTGGAATTTAGCAAATAATCAACGTTGTAGTTAAACCTTCTTTTTATCAGCTTTCTTGCGTAATCAGTCATCAATTCCTTTGAAGAAAACTCTATTGGATTATTGTTCATTGCTTTTCTTGTCGCTTCACGCGTTACCCAAACTCCCAAAGGCATCGTGTACTCATCTGTTATGAACCTTAATGCCAAAACAGAAGCTTGCTTTTTCATCTCTTTCAGTTTTTCAAGAATAGCAAGCCTTACAGTATAATAACCACCTGCTGTAGCGTCTGCATAACTTTTTCTTCCGCTGTAAGATTCGTAATCAGTTGTACACCTTAATGGCTTATTAAAATTCCAGTTTTGAGGCACATAAGTCTCAAACAGCTCATAGCTCCATACTTCAGAAAACATTAAAATCAAGTAATAATTTCCAAGATAATTTCCAAAAAATGCAGAGCAGGAGCTTATTTCAGAAAAATCCTTTACTTCATTGATGAGGTTTTTTCCTATGATGTCATCAGTGGCTGTTATGCTCCATCTTGTCGGCACCAGTTTTCTGTCTTTTTTTAACCCCAATGTTCCAACGCTCAAAATTTTGCTCAAGAAATTCTCATCGAACTTGTTTTGATACAGGTAATTGACTGCTTCGTTCGCTTTCAAGTCAATGTCTTCAAAAACCTTGTAAACTTTTGTGTGTATTTTCGGGTTTTCTGTTATAATGGCCTTTTTTAGCTTTGCATTCGGGCCGGTCGGCGCCATATGTGAACCAAGATTTAACCTGAATCTTGGCTTTTCATGAAGCTGAATGTCAACATCAACCGGCTTTGAGGACATTGCAATGTCCTGCGACAACTCAAGCAATTTTATCCTCTTTTTAATATTGATATTGTACCTGGAATTCAATAAAGAAGACCTGAAGTCAACAATTTTTGGAATTTCATAGTTTTCTGCTGACCAGTATTTTGGAGCATCATAAAGCCATGCTTCCTCATTTTGCTGCGGCGGCGCAAGTATCCCCACATTGATGTTCGGATACCCGAATCTGCCTACAAAAGGAGAAACAGCATCGCTTGTGAATTCCTCCTTTTCAAGCGTATTTTTTACTTTAAAAATAGCATTGTTTCTTGCGCAGACCGGGCATTTTCCTTTGCCGCAGTCTCCTAATGGATCATAGCCTTTGTGCTGCCTGAACGGGATTTGCATGAAGTTTGATAATGAAAGAAATAATATAAAGTTTTGGGTTAAATCAAATATGGAAGCTATTGATGTATTTATATTTTTCTATTTAAAACTTCAAAAACAAAAACCCTTATATAATAAAAGCCAATTTTACGGCTTATGGCATTATCAAAAACTCAAATTGCTCAGATAAGAGATAATCTGGATAATTGCAAAAAGCCGTTGTTCTTTTTTGACGATGACCAGGACGGACTGTGCTCCTTTTTGCAGCTTTACCGCTATAAAAAAGAGGGAAAGGGAATAATTGTCAAGACAACGCCAAAGCTGGGAACTTCTTTTGTTGGAAAGGTGCACGAATACAGTCCTGACAAAGTCTTTATCCTTGACCTTGCTGTTGTCGAGCAGGATTTTCTTGATGAGATGAAAGTGCCTGTCATATGGATTGACCACCACGGTCCTTTTGAAAGAAACAATGTGAAATATTTCAACCCCAGAATTGCAAACTGGGAGGACAACCATCCAACATCATACATGTGCCACCAGGTTGTACAGCAGGAGTTGAAAGCGAGCGATGCTTCGCATAGCAGCTACCTATGGATTGCGGCAATCGGATGCGTGGCAGACTGGTTTATCCCGCCTTTTATTAATGAGTTTAAGAAAGAGTTTCCTGAGCTTATAGAAAAACCGTATAAATATCCCGGGGATATAATTTATAATTCCAAGCTTGGCCATTTGATAAGAATTTTTTCCTTTGTTTTAAAAGGCAAGACAAATGATGTTTTGAAATGCATCAAGATCCTGACAAGGATAGAAAGCCCCTACGAAATTCTTAATCAGGAGACTGCGCAGGGCAAGTTCATCTATAAAAGATACGAGCAGGTTAATAAAATGTACGAGCCTTTGATTGATGATGTTATAAAAACAGCAGAGAAAACAGAAGACAAGCTTGTTGTCTTCAATTACAAAGACGACAAGACAAGCTTCACAAGCGACTTAAGCAACGAGGCGATTTACAGGTTTCCGGACAAGATAATCCTGATTGCCCGCGAGAAAAATGACGAGATGAAATGCTCGCTTAGGTCAAGCAAGATTATTTTACCCATTTTGATTGAGAAAGCATTAGTAGGATTGGAAGGCTATGGTGGTGGGCATGAGCATGCCTGCGGATTAAATGTCAAAAGCCATCAATTCGAAGAGTTTGTGAAAAGATTGAGGGAGATGGTTTAAACCCTTAAATTCTGGTTTATGAAATTGATGATGTCGTCTTTTTTCTTGTCCATTGCGCCTTTTTCCTTCAGTCTTGATGCGTAAAGGTCAAGGTTCTCCTTTTTTATCCTTGAGTTTATCCTTGTTATTTTCTCGTTAATCTTGTTTAATCTTGTGATGACCATGTTCATCTTGTTTCTTATCTCGTTCGGCAGGGATAAAACCAGCAGCTTGCTGCAGTCATTGTTTATGTAGAACATCTTGCTTCCGCCAAAGGTTTTCTGCTCTTCTTTTAGAAAATCTCTCCAAGTGTCGGAAAAAGTCCCATTGCTTTTTTTTAGCCTTAAAACCAATGCCTCCTTGTAGGCTTTTGACTTGACAAGGTGCATTTCAATCGAGTCGTTTCCTGCTTCAATGTCATTCTTGAAATCAAGAATAGCATCATCATCAACCCCGTTAAAGCTGGAATATTCAGTAGCATCTATGCTCCTGTCTATGTCAATGTGAGAAATAATGTTCTTGTAATCATGCTCCATCAGTACCACCCCTATATTCTTGTATTGGAATAGGTAGTATAAATAATTGGTGGTTTGGTATAACGTATGCGATTGCTGTCAAAATCGTAAAGTTTATATATGTATGTATGTTTTTAGAATACATATGGCTGTTAATAACATACAATTCACAAAGATTGAAATTCAGATAGCAAAATACCTGTTTAAGCATTACAGGGACAGGTATAACGCCAGGCAATTGGCCAGAATATTGAACATCAATCATGCCCATGCCAATAAATTATGCAACATTTTAGCAGATAAACATCTATTGGCTAAAGAGGAGATTGGCAACTCTGTCTTTTTTTCTTATGAATATGGCAACAAGCTGGCCATAAAATTCATGGAATATATGCTGAGTTTGGAAGACAAGGAGTTTCCTAAATGGCTAGGTGTCTTATTCCACAGCCTGAAAAAATTCAGGGGCTGCATCGAAATGGGCTTGGTTTTTGGCTCATCCATAAAAACCAGGGATTTCAGCGATATAGATGTTTTGCTTATGTATGATGCTGAAAAATCCAAAGGCATCAAAAAAATAAAGGATGAAATAAGAAAATCTGAATTAGTTGAAAAACCTATAAGGTATGTCGATATAGCTGAAAAGGATATTCTCATGAATAAAGAAGACAAAATTTTGTATAGTATGCTATCTGAAAGCCTTGTATTCCATAATCCTGAAAAGTATGTTGAGGTGGTTAGGAAATGCCGCAAATAGATGAGCATTTGAAATGGTGTTTGAAAGATCCAAAAAGGCTGGTGAAAACAAAGCCTGATTTGGATTTGGCGCAAAAGCACGTCAAGAAATCCGAATATAACTATAAAGTAGTGCAGACCCTTGAAAGGCTAAAGACATACGACTGGGCATTTAATGTTGGCTTTTATGCTGTTTATCACTGCTTTTTGGCAATCCTTGCCAAATACGGCTATGAATCCCGAAACCAGGCCTGCACTATAACTGTTCTGCATACTTTGATAAACGATAAGAAACTGAACTTTGATAAAGACTTGGTTACTCAATTTGATACTCTTGATGTTGAAAAGAATATCACTAATCCAACAGTAAGAGAAAGAAGGGAACTTTCCACTTATGGCGTTGAAACAAGCATTGATTTACAGCAGTTAAAGAAAATCAAGGAATTAATACTGAAAGTGCAAAGAGAGACTATAAGGATACTGGGAGAATGAAGAAAATAGAAAACTGCTGACCTCAATTTACCAAAAATATAACCCGCAACCTTTAAATATCACCAGTATAGCAATATCCTCATGGAAGAGCAGGTTTCAAGCACATCAGGAATGCCACAAATGGCTATAGCAGAGACGTTAAAAGCCACAAGAATAAACAAGATGGTGATACACGGCTTCAAGTCGTTTGCCAAGCACACCGAAATTCTATTTGGAGGAAACTTCAACTGCGTTCTTGGGCCAAACGGAGCCGGAAAAAGCAATGTGCTTGATGCTTTGTGCTTTGTTCTTGGCAAATCATCCTCAAGAGACTTAAGAGCGGAAAAGTCAGCCAACCTTATCTATAACGGAGGCAAGGCAAAAAAGCCCGCAAAACATGGGGAGGTAAGCATCTATTTTGACAACACAAGCAAAGTGTTTCCCACAGAAGACAATGAAGTCAAGATAACAAGGATAGTGAGGCACAACGGCCAATCCATATACAAAATAAATGACAAGGCCATGACAAGGCAGCAGATCACAAATATTCTCTCATTGGCGAAAATAGACCCTGATGGCTATAATGTGATCTTGCAGGGAGACATCATAAAGTTTGTTGAAATGCATCCTGAAGACAGGAGAACGTTAATAGAAGACATAGCAGGCATTTCCGTTTACGAGGAAAAAAAGCGCAAGGCAATGCTGGAGCTTGAAAAGGTTGAGCAGCATTTAAGGGAGACAGAGCTTATCATGACAGAGAGAAGCACTTACCTAAAGGAGTTAAAAAAAGACAGAGACCAGGCTTTGAAGTACAAGGATATGAGCGACAGGATAAAGCAAAACAAGGCATCATACTTGAAAATCCAGATTGACAAAAAAGACTTTGAAAGAAACGAAATACAGCAAAAGATAGACCTTGGCAACAAGGATTTGGCATCATTAAGGGAAAAAATAAGCAAATTAAAGCTTGAAAACGAATATAGGAAGAAGCAGATTGAAAGCATTTCAAAAGAAATCGAGGAAAAAGGTGAAATCGAGCAGGTAAAATTAAACAAGGATGTTGAGACATTAAAAATAGAGCTGACAAAGAACAATTCAAGGATTGACACATTAAAAAATGAGCTAAGCAAAATAAAGCAAAGAAGAAATGATTTAAGGGACAGCATCGGGGAAACAGAAAAAAGAATTGAGCAGCTGACAAACGAGAAAAAAGAGCATGAAGGCAGAATAAATGCAATAAACAACGATAGGGAAACAATCAACAGCAAGATACTCAAATTCAAGGAAAAAAACAAGCTGGACAATGTTGCCGATGTTGAAAAAAATGTGGAGGAAATCGACAAAAAAGCAGATGAGATCCAGAAAGAGATAACAGCATTAAGGGAAAGCCAGCACAATCTTATAAGGGAAAAGGACCGGATAGGCCATGAAATAAGCGCTGCAGAGGACAAAATAAGAAAGGTAATAAACATTGAAAAGGAGTACAAGCAGCACCTTGATGAATTAAATGACAAGAGGCAGATGTTTAAATCAGCAACTTTGGACCTGAACAAGAGACTTGACGAGGATTCTTCCTTAGCGGTCCAGCTTTCAGAGTCAAGAAGAAAGATGAATTCTGTCAATGAGGAGCTTGCAAAGCTTCGCGCAAAGGACATCACAATAAGGGAAATCTCAAGGGGTGATTTAGCGGTCAAGAAAATTTTAGAATTAAAAAACAAAAGGGAAGGCATCTATGGAACTGTTGCCGACCTTGGCAATGTAAGCTCAAAGTATGCAGTTGCATTGGAGGTTGCTGCAGGAGCTCGAATCAAGAGCATTGTTGTTGAAAATGAAAAGCTTGCAGCCGAGCTGATAAGATACCTTAAGGACAATAGATTGGGCACTGCAACATTTTTGCCCTTGAACAAGCTGAATACAAGGGAAGCAGCCGAAGATGTCAGGAAGCTGATAGGCGCAAAGGGCGTCCACGAGCTTGCAATAAACCTTGTTTCTTACGAGCAGAAATTCAAAAAAATTTTTTCGTATGTTTTTTCCGACACACTTGTTGTTGACGACATTAATGTTGCAACGCGCTTGGGAATAGGCAAGGCAAAGTTTGTGACGCTTGATGGTGATATTGCAGAGGTTTCAGGGGCAATGCACGGCGGCTATAGGGAGCGCAAGAAAGAGGCATTCGGATTCAAGGAAATGGAGGTTGCGCAAAGCATTGAGGAAAATGAAAAGAAAGCAAGCGAGCTTTCAACCCTTATTGGCGTGCTTGAGAAAAGAAGGACAGAGAATGAGGCAAGGATAACAGAGCTTCGCGAAAAAAAAGCCGTTCTTGAGGGAGAAGTAATCAGGTCAGAGACATCAATGCACTTTGAGTCAGGGAATACAGGTGCTTCAAGGCAGCAGCAGAAAGAATTGCTGTCAAAAGAAAAGGAAATCGATAATGAAATAAGCAAAATAAGCAATAAAACCACATCATTCAACCAGCAATTGACTAATTTAAAGATAGAAAAGCAAAAATTAAGGAATGTGATTGCGCAGCTTAACAATCCCACTTTGCTTGCTGAATTAAACACATTCGAGCAGAAATTCAAAGAGCTCAGCGAGGAGATAATAAGAGCCAGCTCTGAAATAAAGAATATTGATGCCCAGATAATAAACATATTTTTGCCTGACAAGGAAAAGACCGAGAAGATACTGAAGCAGCTTGATAAAGACGAAAACGAGTTCAACAATGAGCTGAAAAGGCTGCAGGAGTCAATAGCCCAAAAAGAATCCCTGCTCAAGGAAAAGGAAAACCTAGCAAAAGAGTTCTACACGAGGTTCAGGTCGTTATTTGAAAAGCAAAACAAGATTAACGGTGAAATGCAAAAAAATGAGCTTGCTAATGACAAACTAGCGGAAGAAAGCAGGCAGGTTGAGATAAAGGTGAATTTCCACTCGTTGAAGAACGCGGAATTTGCAGCTTCGCTGGCTGCACTGAACCAGGAATTTGCGCAGTATGAAGGAGTAAAGCTCGACCTGGAAAAGACAGAAGAGCAGCTGAAAAGCGAGATTTCAAAATTCGAAAGGATGAGAGAGGACATCGGCTCAGTCAACATGCGTGCATTGGAGGTTTATGACGAGGCTGAAAAACAATACAATGAATTTATGGAGAAAAAGGACAAGCTTGGCACGGAAAAGGATGATGTTTTAACAATGATGAAGGAGATAGAAGGCAAGAAAAAAGAATTGTTTATGAAAACATTTGAAATTGTCAATAATAATTTCAAGAACTTTTTTGGCATGCTCACGACAAAAGGCGCGGAAGCAAACTTGGTGCTGGAAAACGAGGAAAACCCGTTTGAGGCAGGAGTAAGAATCAATGTAAAGATAACTGGAAGCAAGTTCCTTGACATAAGGGGGCTGTCAGGAGGCGAAAAGACCTTGACAGCGCTGGCTTTTATTTTTGCGATACAGGAGCATGAACCTGCATCTTTCTATGTTTTGGATGAGGTTGATGCTGCATTGGACAAGCACAACAGCGAGAAGCTGGCAAAGCTGATAAGAAAGTATGCGGAGAAAGCGCAATACATCATGATAAGCCACAATGACAACGTAGTTTCAGAGGCAGACATTCTTTACGGTGTTTCTATGAACAATGACGGCATTTCACAGGTTGTGAGTTTGAAGATTTGACTGGTTATTTTCTGTATCTTACCTGGTAATTAAAAACATCCTTTTTCAGCTCGCCTGCAAACATCCTGTGGATTTCTCCAAGAACTATCTTGATTGCAACATTCAAATGCCCATGGTGCTCGTACCTTCTCATTGAGAAAAATATCTTTGCGTTTTTTAAAATTCTGAATTTGCCGTATTTGGAGCACCGCTTCACATAATCCATGTCCTCTGCAACAGCGATTTTTTCGTCAAAGCCTTTGATTTTGTCATGAAGTTTCTTCCTGCATATTATGCAGGCGCCTATTGCGTGCGGATAAAATCTTTGGGTTGCAATTACCAATGAATTGAAAAACCCAAGAAATATTTTGTCTATGATTTTATTGCCCTGTGGAACTATTTTCACGCTTGCGCAATAGAGCTTTCTTTTTTCAAACTCTTCAACAGAGTTTTGCAGGAAATCATCATCAAGCAATACATCTGCATCCAGGAAAAGCAAAATTCCGCCTTTAGCTGCTTTTGCGCCATTGTTGCGGCCAATGCCTGGAAGGCTCCCGCTCCTGACTATTTTACAGCCGTATTTTTTTGCTATGGCTATTGTCTTGTCTTTTGAATTTGCGTCTGCTACTATCACTTCATAATCTCTGTAGGTTTGCTTTTTGATGCAGTCCAGCAGTTTTGGAAGATATGTTTCCTCATTGTAGGCTGGAATAATTATGCTTAGCATAGCTTGTTATAATAAACAGTTGTTTATAAATTTGCTTAAGATTAGAAATAAAAACATTTAAATACATACATATTTTGCTATTATGGAGTGGTTATGTTGGGGATAAGAAACGAATTTTTGGTTCATAAGAGAAAGACTGTAGAGTCATTCAGGTTTGTAAGGGCAGATGTTTCAAGCATAATGATCAGCCTGGAGCACATAAAAAATATGCTTCTTATGCTGGAGTCAAAGGCTTCTGCGATGGGCAGCAATTCAGCTGATTTAAAAAACACACTTGACAAATACTTATCCGACATTGAGGGAATAATCAAGTCAACAGCGCAGATTTCTGATGCAATTGAAAATTTTAACACTAAACTCAAGAAAATGGATTCCAAAAACCAGGAAGCATCAAAAGGAATTGCCAGGAATGACAAGTCAATCAAAAATTTATTGCCAAAATACAAAAGACAATCGCTTGATATAAAAAAACTCAATTCTGCATTAAAGCAGTCCCAGAATGAAATCAGGAAGCTGAAAAATCTTTTCAGCAGCAGGTTAAGGACCGCAAAGAGAGGCAACCTGGAGCTTGAGGCGAGAATCACAAGCCAGAAAAAGCGCATTCTGCAGCTGAACAAAAAGATAGGGGGAAAGAAACCAGCAAGAAAAATTTCCAGAAGAACCGTTACTAGGAAGGTAACTCCCAAAAAGACAGTCACAAAAACAATAACGCCAAAGAAAATAGTCACAAAGACAGTGACCCCAAAAACAAAGACGATAAGGGAGATTAAGAAATAATTCTGTTAATCAATCCTTTGTATTAGTGATGATACTGCTGCAATTTAGGAGAATTCAGCAGTACGTATGCAAAATCAAGAAGTGCCTTTCCCTGGGACGGATAGGCAAAATTATTTTTTTGCACTGCGGCAACCGTGTCCTCAAGGCTTAAAATCGTCTTATGCCCTTCTGTTGTTTTTGTCAGCTTGTATGTTTCCCACTCTGATGCATCTTTTATTTCCGCAGCCCAAATTGTCATTCTTGACGGCGTGCCGCCAATATACTCAGGAACTTCTGCAACTTTGTAATGGGTATCATTCAAAGCCTTTATTACAGCTGAGAAACCTTTTGGGTCTTCTTCCTGCAGCTCCCTTTCAGCTGCGGCTACATGATTTTCACCGACCCTGACAGTGCCGCCGTAAAGGGCGTATTTTCCGCTGCTCGGATGAGTTCCTGATTTCTGCTCCAAAGAAAAGTATACCCTGCCTTCGCTGTCAATATGGTATATTATAGCAACTGCGCCGTCATAGGTGTCAGCAGGCTGCTCACTTTTATCAGAGATTCTTTTAGCATCTCTTCCGGAACCGGAATACATCCTTTCCAATAATTCAATCTCTTTTTCTTCAACAGTCTTATCAGAATGCCTATGTTCTTTTGACTCTAATCTATCATCTAAAGTTCTCTCTTCTCGCGGCCTGTCTTCATTTTTCAATTCCGAATTACTCTCAGTTTGGCACTCTTCCATAGTGGTAAAATACTAGATTTAGTGTATATAAACCTTTTGGTTGATATATGCGCCGGCCGGGAATTTCCTAGAATCTGATTTTTCAAACCCTATTTTGAACCCGGACACGCGGCTGACCTCTAAATAATGGAAGGCCGCAGTCATTTACGGCAATCTTTTCATCTGTTGAAGAAGTTTGAAGCCATTAGACCACCAGCGCAACCATTGGAGTAGACTGTTAATATAAAAAACTAACGATTCAAAATATCTTTAGTAAGAGGCACAAATCCATTTTTGATATAACTCTCATATTTACTTGTATGTTTCTGATTAGAAGGGGCTATTTCCTTAAAGAATTTATCTATTTGGTCTTTTCTATAGATGTATAGATTTTTTCCATTTAAATAGGTGTTAAACTTAAATTTTCTTAAAGCAGTCTGTAACTCTTTCAAAAACGTTTCATCTCTACTAAAAAACCCAAGCATAGCTGAGTTTTTGTGGTGTCTGTGAAAAGAACCATCTGTATCAAAAACACCCCTGATATAAGAATTTAGTAGAGTATTGTTATTTTTAATTTGTTGTGGAATATGTAATTTTCCTTTCTTTTTTCCAATTGGAATCAGGAAAGTTTCACTTAAATAATAGACAAGGCTTTTGGAATAAACATAACATTTTACTTTATTTTTCTGAACAAATTTCCTTGTAGTCATGTTAAATAGAGTCGTGAAAAGATATATAATATGATCTGAATATTGATTGTCTAAATCCTTGTCCATAGAAATTGATACTTCATATGTCACATCATTAACATGACCATCCCCTGCCAATGCTCCAACAAATTCTGCCAATAAGTTGGATAGACTTGGAATGTTTATTGTCACTTGCTTATTTTTTATTTCAATAGTTTCTATGTTTTTTGGTCTAATTTTAGCTAGGTCGCATAATTTTATATAACGATCTAATGATAATTTCGAAGATTCATTTAAATAAAAATATAACATACTTCTATTTACGTTTAAAACACCAGCAAGTCTCCGCCATGAATATTTTGTTTTTGACTTAATTGATTTTAAGAACAAAGTTTGTTGATTTTTTGGAAAATTTAGATATTTCATAATATGATTAATAAATGCAAATATATAAATTTTCCTATTACATCATAGCCATTAGACCACCAGCGCAAGAATGAATATTTAATAGTGATTTATAAAAGTAATGGTTCATTTGCTTGTCGCAATTTCTATAACATCCCTGTTTTTCAGAATGAAGTCTTTCCCAACAGGCCTTCTGCTTTTTACATCAATTGCCTTTACAAAATTCTTTCCTATGTCTGTGTGCAATTTAAAGGCGAAATCAAGAGCTGTTGTTTCAGGAGGCATCAAAAAACAGTCCGGCAACCTGTTTCCGTGCTGGTCCTCAAGCTTGTTCACACCGCCTGGAAATATTGCGACATACTTAAGCAAGTCAAAGACTGCAATGTCAAGTACTTTCTGCACTCCGGTTGAGCCAAATTTGCCAAGCACATCTATTTTTATGAAATTCAATGCATTTTTCTGCTTTTCAGTGAGTTGTGAGCGAGTTCGCACTAGCTCACTCGCATTCGACAGTTTTTCTTCGCTTATAATTTCAAAATTGTTATCACCTGGGATGTATTTGATTAATTCATGCTTCGCAGCCTCCCTCAAAGCCAGTTCCGCCTCTGCGCTGCACGGCACAAGCAAATATTGTGAAAACTCCCTTTCCAGCCTTTCAAAATTTTCATAAGCGCCTTTGACGTCTATCTTGTTGCAGGCTATTACCATGGGCTTTGTCGCCTTTCTGAGCTCTGTCGCTATTTTGAGAAGAATATTTTTGTCCCATTTCATTATATCAGCGTCAAGATCTAATTTCTGGATAACTTTTTCCATCAAGGTTTCAGTAACCCTGAATGAGCTTAGCTGCTTTGCAACAGCTTTTTTCAGCTCCGGCCTTTCCTGGTTTACAGTCCTTGCAAACCTCTCCCAGCCTTTCTCTATCAATCTTAAATACCACATGTCCAATTCATGCTCAAGAAACTTTATGTCATTTGCAGGATTGTAGCTTAATGCAGGAACTGACTCGCCTTTCTCGTTTGTAGAGCCTGCAACATCGATTATATGTATTAATACATCTGCCTGATTCAAGTCATCAAGGAATTGGTTGCCCATGCCCTTGCCTTCATGAGCTCCAGGAACCAAGCCAGCAACATCAAGCAGCTCAACAGGCACAAACCTGTTGCTTTCAATGCAGTATCCAAACCTCGGATTGCACTTTGTATTAAATTCCCTGTCAACGCAATCAACTCTTACATAGCCGGTGCCGTGGTTCGGCTTTATTGTGGTGAAAGGATAATTTGCAATTTCCACATTCGCAAGAGTCTGGGCATTGAAGAAAGTGCTCTTTCCGCAGCTTGGTTTTCCGACAATTCCTATTAGCATGTTTTCTGCTAAACTTAAAGACATTAAAAAAGTTTCCAAAAATCGGGCTTTGGCTATAAACTCTATAGAAATTTGCACTTCAAATTGTGGCGCAACAACATTCGGCTTAAAATTGAGGCATTGTGGCACACAACTTTAGCAAGAAGTTCATTTCTCTGGCTAACAAGATATTTTGACCTGCAAAAAGAAGTCCTTGTTCTCTTAAAAGAACTGAACACCGCTTCAACAATTGCACGCTTATTATATATCCTATCAAACATAGTAGAATTGATTTTTTGTTCCCTTAACATATTACCATAGGCAGAGGTAACTCCTTTCATAGGAGTATGAACATTCTTTTTAGTTCTGATGTATGGAACTGCGCCTATGTCAGCAATTGCCTTCGCATTGCCTTTTGATAGAAAACCTGCGTCTGCCAATACCCTCTCGGGGTCAAATATTTTTGCAGTCTCATTTAATAATGGGATTAAAGTGCGGTTTTCGTGCTGATAACCTTCTGTAATTAAGACAGCAGAAATTATCTTTGTCTTTGCACCAATCATTATGTGAATTTTACTAAATTTTCTTCTCTCTTTTTGTTCTTCCTTTTTATGCCTGATTTCACGCCATTTTTTGTTTCCATAACTGTTGCTTATACCAGAAGAGTCCGCAATGAAGGTGTCTTCAAGTGGTGCAAGAGGTTCTGCCATTAACTTATATAATCTTTCAAGAATTGGAGTTAATGCAGGGTCTTTCCGATATTTGTTAAACGTGCTTCTTGCAGGTATCTTATCTATTATTCCCATCGCCTGCGCTATCAATGTCAATTCACTTTCAACTTTCCAAGAAGAAAAGTTATTGTAAGAACCAAAAACGAGAGATTTTGCAATTTCATTTAAATCAACAGGTGGTCTGCCATTTCCTTTATACTTGTAGCCAATGTTCAAAAAATCAATTCCATCGTTGATTATAACAAGAGAATTTATTTTTTCTCTACCAAGAGATTTAGCATATAATGACCAATCATCCTGTGGATAAGTTTTTTTGCTTCCATAGGGCTTCGGAGTGTATGGGTCAATAAATGTATTAAGTGTTTGTTGCTTGTCTTTAACAGCAGGGTTCACACTTTTTAGCAACTCTCTTGATTTTTTTAGTAGGTCGTCGTCTATCTGTTCTGTTAAATCATCTTTTAATTCTGTGGGCTTCACACCCTGCATTTTGTCTTGTGCCATTTTCTTACTTACAATAAATCATTATTGTATTATTTTCGTATTACTTTGGAAATTGCATTTTGTATATAAATGTTTTGGTTTTTATCTTATTAGCATATGATTTTTAGATAAATTTATATATAAGCTCGTAATACCTTATAAGTAAGCAAAAAAGGTGTGATAAGTGGAAGCGAATAATGAGCAAAAAGAAGAAAGACATCCAAATAAATTTACAAAAACAGTTAAAGTTCAATTTGACGGAAGGCAACATTCAATCAGGATACCTGCGCTAATAGCGAAAGAAATGGGGATGCCAAGAGAAAAAGCAAAGGATGAAGAAAAAAAGAAATTTACTTTTGAATTTCATCTCGGAAAAACTCGGAAAGAGAATAAGTTATATGTAAAATACGAAGGTTAAAAATGGAAAAATTTAAAGCACCTAAAAAAAAGAAAAAATTTGAAAAGAAAAAGTTAGAATTGGAAAAAGACAAATTTAAACTTACACCTGAAAAATACCCGCCTTTTGAAAAATCAATTCTTGAATATTTAGAGAATACAAGGATTGGATTAACACACACTCAAATAGCAAGATTAACACATATGCATCCAGCTACTTCAAAGGTTAAAATTCAAAAATTAGAAGAAGATGGACTGATAAGCAGTGAAAAAATAGGTAAAAGGATTTATTATAGGAAAAAAGTTGAATGATTAAAATGTCATACAAATTTTCACCATCAAGTTTATCTTTACTAAAAGAATGTCCAAGATGTTTCTGGCTTCATTTCAATAAAGATATTAAGCGACCAGCAACAATATTCCCTTCATTACCTTCTGGAATGGATAAAATATTAAAAACACATTTTGATTCATTTAGGGATAGAGGCTTATTGCCACCAGAACTTGAAGAATTGAATGGCAATGTAAAGTTATTTGATAATGTTGAACTTCTGAAAATATGGAGAAATAATCTCAAAGGTCTTCAATGGACTGATGAACAAGGCAATGTGTTTAGAGGTGCAATTGACAATATATTGCAAAAATTACAAAAATTGATTGTGTTGGATTACAAAACAAGAGGTTTTCAATTAAAGGAAGATACTGCTAATCACTATCAAAATTCATTGGACATTTACAATTTTCTTTTAAGAAAAAATAGTTATGAAACAGAAAATTATTCATATTTACTTTTCTATCATCCAGAAAATGTTAATGAAAATGGAGATGTTGTCTTTAATACAGATTTAATAAAAATGGATGTTTCAATAAAAAATGCTGAAACAATCTTCAAAGAAGCATTAAAAGTATTAGAAGGAAAAATACCAAATCCTGATGAAGATTGTGGCTTCTGTAAATGGGTTGGGAACTGCAATCATTTATAATTTCTTTAAAATATCTTTGCCTAATTTAGTTATAGAGTAGATTTTACTTCTTCTTGTATCGGGTGTGAGACATTTAACCAATCCCAATTCAGATAATTCTTTTAATGCTCTACTTATATGTGAAATTTTAATTTTTGCTTCTTTTTCCAACTCTCTTGGAGTCATTTCTTTTTTATGTAAAAGAATTAGGACATTCTTTCTGTAACTACTTGATTTTATTTTACTAATTAAATACCATTTACTTACCATATTCAATTAAAAATCCCCAGAAGAATAGTAATATAGTTTATTCCCATCTATTTACCATATGCTTACCAAAATCTTTAAATAGAGGTTACTTCATAGACTAATCAAAATGAGAAAAGAGGTTCTGTTAGTCTTAATGGTGCTACTTATTATAGTTATAACAGCCTGTGAAAAAATAGATGTTTCTAAATTAAGCGACAAGGATTTAGAAAGAATATCAAAAGAATTGATTGTATGCAACAAACCTTATATCAGATATTCAAGTGAATGTTGTTTAGATAAGAATGACAATGCAATTTGCGATAAAGATGATGGTTTAGTTGAAGAAAAAGAAACTCCATCAGGCATAACACCGCCAGTTATAGAAACCCCAGCAGAGCCTACTAAACCAGAAGTTAAGGAAAAAGAAGCACCGAAAAGTGAAGTATTTCAAGAGAAATGCACATTACAGGCAGGGCTTGCTTGCTTTGACTACAAGGCAACTGCGACAAGTTTGCGTATTGTCTTCAAGAATTCGCTTGGTTACGACATAATGGTAACTGGTGCAAAAGCACAGCAATGCACTGCCCTGACGGGTTTGTCTTTCAGCGTGGCAAATGGCAATAGTGGGGATTTTACATTTGTATGCGTTAATGCTGGCTCAAAATATGATGGACAATTAAATGTTACCTATACAACAACCAATTTAGATGGTTCGCCTGGCATTCAGCATACAAATGTAGGTCAAATAATGGCAAAAATAACAAGTTAAAAAGATGATGTTGATGGGAACTATATCAAATCTTATGGGTAAGATTGGAAGGGAGAATGAGGCTATGTTTTCTAAATTATCAGGAGAAAGGAATAGAAAGAAGATACCAAAAAATGTGCGTGATTTAGTATGGAAAAAATATTTTGGAAATAAGATGGAAGGAAGATGTTACGTGTTCAAAGAGCCTATTACAATCTATAATTTTGAAGTAGGACATAATAAGGCTGTTGCAAAGGGTGGAAGCAATGCTATATCAAATTTGCGTCCAATTTGCAAACAATGTAATGCGTCAATAAGCACTGGAACAATTGAAAGATTTAAAAAGAAATATCCACTCAAAAAATAGAGTTAATATCCACTTTATTTGTCTAAACTATTTAACCTTATACTAACTCATTCTTTAAACTCATTTAATTCTTTTGGATAGAATATAAAGTCGCTATGTAAATTGGTTTGTAGTCAAAATGAGGGTTTATAGTTGATATTAAGGTTTAGAGCCAAAGCCCAAAAATCGGCTTTGTAGAAAATAATATTAACCCGAACAGCCATTAGGCTGTTTCGGGGGTGGGAGCGTACCCCACCATGAGGAACAAAAGAGGAATAATACAAAAACTTAACCAATTTGTAGGCAGTTTAAGGCTGCCTAAGCATTTTAACAAGAAAGGACCAAAGAAATATACTGTTAAGCAGCATCTTATTGCATGGCTTGTAAAGCAAGCCACAAAAAGCAGTTATCGATTTAATTCAGAACTTTGTTATGATTTGCATATTATTAAATCGCATTTCACGACGTTAGGAAAGGCTATTAAGCGCTTTCCTAAATGGCTGTGGGATAAAATAAGTTCTTTTGATTCTAATGAAGAGCTTGTCGCGATTGACGCGACAGGTTTTGAGCGTTCAAATCGCAGTTTGTATTATCATTGGAGAATTAATAGTGAATATAAAGCGAAAAAATGCGTTAAACTTTCAATTGTGGTGGGGCTCAAAACAAAACGTGTGCTTAGAGCATATGTTAGAGCAAGACCAAGGCACGATGTTATTGACGGCAAAAAACTGATGACTGACAAAAGAATATATGTTGCTGACAGAGGATACAACAGCGAAAAATTGTTTGAACAAGCATACAGGCTTAAAGGAAAATTGATCACGCCATCAAAAAAAGGATGGCGCAGAGGATTTTACAGAAAGAAAATGAGAAAGTTTTACGACGATAAAACTTATAAAAAAAGAAACTCAGTAGAATCAGTTTTTTCAAGCATCAAAAAACGTTTCGGCTCATCCGTAATGAGCCGAGGTTTCCGATTACAAGAAGCAGAAATATTGTCAAGGATTGCAATTTACAATATAAATTCTTTTTTGATGCGGCTTATTTTCTACAAAGCCCCAAAAATCGAAATCTTTATATAGTGACTTTTCAATAAAACAAATGATGGCAGAAATCAAAATACCGGAGTTCAGGGTCAAATACAATGATGTTTTCTCTTTAAGGAATTTGTATATAATGCTTCATGAGATGCTGCTTGAAGAAGGATGGACCGGCAAGGAAGGGGACCCGGGGCATGAAGACATAGAGACATTTTATTCCGAGAACGTTTATCAAAAGGGAATCCACCGCGGAGGCAAAGAGCTTTGGTTCTGGTGGCGCGCGCAAAAATTTCCAGAAGGCAAGTTCAGCGGCTATATCAAAAATTTCCTTGACATAGACGCGCATATTGTTTATCTGCAAAATGTCGAGGTTGTGCACCAGGGCAAGAAAATGAATGCGCAAAAAGGCGAAATAGAGCTGTTTTTCAGGGCAAAAATTGTAACAGACTACAACAATGAATGGGAAAAAAATAAATTTTTGAAGTATGTTAAGCCGATTTACGAGAAAAGGATAATTCATACAGAGCTTGAGAAGAGGGAGAAAGAGCTTTGGAGGGATGCCTACAGGATACAGTCCAAATTAAAGCAGTACCTGCAGCTAAGGACTTTTGTGCCTGTGCCTGAGCCGTTCTTTGCAAGGACTTACGGGTTTGAGGAATAAAATACAAAACTTATTTAAATGGAATTCTATTCCGCAATATTACCTATGATTGATGAAGCTAGGAACATGGCTTGCGAATGTAAGCCTCGCGTTCAACATAGCTGAGTGAGGTAAGCAAGTTCTTTGTTTATCCTAATCAAGGTGGAGGCTAAATTAAAATGGTTTACGAAGCGCCAAAGGAATTAGTGGACAAGGTTTATGAGGCTATTGAAGTAGCAAAGGCTACAGGACAGATAAGAAAAGGAACAAATGAAGCAACAAAATTCATTGAAAAGGGCATGGCAAAATTTGTTGCAATAGCAAAGGATGTCAATCCCCCCGAGATAACAATGCACATTCCGCTGCTTGCAGAGGAAAAAGGAGTTCCGTGCGTGCAGATTCCGAGCAAAGAGGAGCTTGGGGCAGCTGCAGGCATGGAAGTCCCAACAGGAACCGTTGTCATAATCCAGGAAGGAGAGGCAAAGCAGCTTATAAAGGAAATAAGCGAAAGGATGAAAAAGTAAAATGGCTCATGAAGACCCAGCAAAGCACCTGAAAGAATCTCCAAGAGGGCAAGTTAAAAGAAAACCCCAGGGGCAGCAGGAAGAGCAGGTCAAAGGCTCTGTCAATTTTTCGTTTGCAACGCCCGCAAAAGTGGAGGAGATTATAGGAAGAACAGGCTCAAGAGGAGAAGCCATCCAGATTAGGTGCAGGGTCATGGACGGCAGGGACAAAAATAAGATACTAAGAAGGAATGTCAAGGGCCCGATACAAATAGGCGATGTCTTGATGCTAAGAGAAACAGAGTTTGAGGCAGGCCAGCTGACAAAAGCCGGAAGGGGCTCAGGGTAAAATTTTTATTTTTTCACAATAACTTTGAACGTATTAACTAAAATTCAATAAACAAATTTAAAAATAATGAATATTAGGCGAGGCTTAAGTCAATGGCAGAAGACGAAAGCCGAGCACAAAATTATGCCGAAGGCGGATTGAAAATTAAAGATTAATTATTAAAATCACAAACTAAAATGGTGAAATGCACTTTTTGCGGAAACAATATTGAAAGGGGAACTGGGAAGATTTACGTGAAGAAAGACGCAAAGATTTTATACTTCTGCTCGTCAAAATGCGAGAAAAACCACATAAAGCTTGGAAGGAAGTTTCTTGAAACAAGATGGAGCAAAAAATTCAAGCGTGAAAAGCAAGAGGCAGAATGATAGTTGCAAAAATTTTCAATTTTTGGAACTTCCAAAATTTCATGGGGGTGAAATTTTGATAGAGAAAAGCCTTGTCATAATAAAGCCAGACGGCGTTGAAAGGGGACTGATTGGAGAGATAATAAAGAGATTTGAGAATACTGGTTTGAAAATCCTGGGGATTAAGATGGTATGGATAGATAAGAAGTTTGCAGAAACGCATTACAGCGCTCATAAAACAAAGCCTTTCTTTAGAGAACTGGTTGAATTCATAACAGAAGGGCCTGTTGTAGCTTTTGCTGTTGAGGGAGTGCATGCTGTTGACAATGCCAGAAGACTGGTTGGTGACACGTCTCCTCATGAGGCTGCTCCCGGCACAATACGGGGGGATTTTGCCCATATAAGCATGGACTACGCCTCCAGAAAGAAGAGCGGCGGCAAAAATGTGATTCATGCCTCTGGCAGCAAGCAGGAAGCAGATGCTGAAATCAAGCTTTGGTTCAAGAAAGACGAGCTTCATTCTTACAAAACAGTTCATGAGAAGCATGTTTTCTGATTTGAGGTTTTAAAATGGCAGAGAAGATGGTTGATAAGGTTATGCGCATAATGCAGAATCCCAGCCATATAAGGAATATCGCAATATGCGCGCACATTGATCACGGAAAGACAACTTTTTCTGACAATTTGCTTGCAGGCGCTGGCATGATGTCAAAGGAAGATGCAGGAAAAGCGTTGAAGCTTGACTTTCATGCAGACGAGCAGGAAAGGGGAATCACAATTGACACAGCTGCTGTTTCTATGGTTCACAGTTACGAAAATGATGAATATCTGATTAATCTTCTTGACACGCCAGGCCACGTTGATTTTGGAGGAGAGGTGACAAGGGCAATGAGGGCAGCAGATGGAGCAATAGTTCTTGTTGACTGCGTTGAGGGGATAATGCCTCAGACAGAAACAGTGCTTAGGCAGGCATTAAGGGAATTAGTCAAGCCTGTGTTGTTCATCAATAAGGTTGATAGATTAATCAAGGAATTGCAGTTGACTCCTGAAAAAATGCAGGAGCGGTTTGTCAAAATAATCACGAATGTCAACAAGCTTATCATGGATATTGCGCCAAAGGGCTATGGGGACAAATGGAAAGTCAATGTCCAGGATGGCTCTGTTTGTTTTGGAAGCGCGTTTCACAAATGGGCATTGTCTGTGCAGTCAATGCAGAAAAAAAAGATTTCATTCAAGGATGTCATTGAAGCATATACGCAGGAAGGAAAATATTCAGAATTAGCGGACAAAGCTCCTCTGCACGAGGTTGTTTTAGACATGGTAGTCAGGCATTTGCCAGATCCTCTTGTTGCGCAGCCATACAGGATTCCAAGAATATGGAAAGGCGAGATTGAAAGCCAGGAAGGAAAAGGATTGATAAGCTGCGACCCAAATGGCGCAGTATTTTTTGTCATTACAAAGATTGTCATTGACCCTCAAGCTGGAGAGATTTCAGCCGGAAGACTATTCTCCGGCACAATGAGAAAAGGAACAGAAGCTTTCCTTAACAGGATGAAACAAAACACAAGGATTCAGCAGGTCTTTATCTACAACGGCGCAAAAAAGGAGATTGTTGACAATGTTCCTGCAGGCAACATAATTGGAGTAGCTGGAGTGAAATCTTATGTCGGCGAAACAATAACAGAGCAGCCAACAGAGCCCTTTGAGCAGATAACCCACATATTCGAGCCGGTTGTCACAAAAGCAATAGAGGCAAAAAAACCAAGCGACCTTCCAAAGCTGATTGAAGTGCTTAGGATGGTTGGCAAGGAAGACCCGACTGTAAAGATTGAAATCAACGAAGAAACAGGAGAGCATTTGATGCACGGCATGGGTGAGCTTCATCTCGAAGTTATAGAAAACAGGATAAGGACAGAAAAATTTGTTGATGTGCAGACTAGCGATCCAATTGTTGTATTTAGAGAATGCATCACAAAAAAATCTCAAGAAGTCATGGGCAAAACTCCCAATAAGCACAATCACCTGTTTTTTGTTGCAGAGCCTTTGGAAGACTCTATTTACCAGGCGATTAAATCCGGAAAAATTCCTGAGATGAGGGTCAAGAAAAAAGAGATGGAGTTAAGGGATGCTTTGGTTGAGGCAGGGATGGACTCGAAGGAAGCTGTTAAAATAAAGGACATTTACAAAGGCAATATCCTGATGGACTTGACAAGAGGCCAGGTTCATCTTGGCGAAGTCATTGAAATGATTACTGATATGTTTGAGGATGTTATGGGAGCCGGGCCACTGGCAAAAGAGCCGTGCACAAAAGTAAAGGTTTCACTGACGGACATGAAGCTGCACGAAGATGCCATCCATAGGGGGCCTGCCCAGATTTATCCTGCTGTAAGGGAAGGCATAAGAGGCGCTATGATGCAGTCCAATCCAATAATGCTGGAGCCTTTGCAGATTCTGCAGATTGAAGCTCCTGCTGACTATCTTGGCGATTTGTCAAAATTAATAAGCAACAAAAGAGGGCAGTTGCTTGATGTTGTGCAGGAAGGCAACACTATAACAGTAAAGGCAAAGATGCCTGTTGCAGAGATGTTTGGCTGGAGCTCTGACTTAAGGAGCGCAACAGGGGGAAGAGGAAGCTCTTCTGTTGTGGACCAGCTGTTTGAAAGGCTGCCGGAAGAATTGCAGGGAAAAATAATAAAGCAAATCAGGAACAGGAAAGGATTGACAGAAGCGATGGTCGGGGCTTAAAGAGATTTGAGAATTTTCAAAAACCTCACACTCTTCTTTTTATTCTCCTCAAAATTATCATTCGCATATTTTACCAGATTTTTAATGTAATTTTCATCGGCAGCAAAATTCTTGTCTGCAATTATCGTTTCAATTCTTTCATTTCCAATGATTTCAACGACAATCTTTTTTTCATTAATGCTTATGATTCCGGAATGCTTGAAAACCTTTCTTGCCGCATCAAGCAATCTTTTTGCGGCATCAAGATTCCTGCACGCAACATGCAAAATCAATGGCTGCTGCTTGAACCAGATTTGATTTTTTTGATTATTTTTTATTTTATTGTTTATTTTTGTTATTGGACTATTTTTAATGTATTTTTTTAATGAGTTCTTGATTTCATTGAGTTTAACTTTATTGTGTTTTGTTAATATCCAGCTGCATTCATCCTTTCTTTTGGACTTCATCTCCAATAAAACAATTCTTCCGGAGCAGCTGCTTGTTGTATAAAAGTCTTTTTTGGAGTTTATTTCATTGACTATTTTGACTGCATCCTTGTCTATGCAGCCTTTCCTGCTCTTGTCCTTTTTCATTAGAAAATCGGGTTTTTCCTTGCTGAAATGGTCGAACATGAAAGAAGAATATTAAAAATACTTATTAAATTTATCTCTGCTCGCCTGTTATTGAAAGCAGGCTTCCGCTTCCAAGCGCAAGAGGCATCTTCCCATCCCATTTCTGTATTGTCAGATAATCGATGTATTTTGGGCTTTTAAGCAATTCTTCATTGACAATTCTTATAGCTTCTGCCTCTCCTTTGGACTGTGCTATTTTTTGCTGCGCCTGGAATTCAATGACTTTCAAATTATTTTGCTCCTTCAAAGCATTCTGCTCTGCGGTGACTTTCTGCTCTATCGCATGATTGAACTCCGGGCTGAAATCAAAGTTTGTTATCGATAAGTCATCAAGTATCAAAAAGCTCTTGGTCAGCCTTTCTTTTAAAGCCAATTTTATCTCTTCTTTTACATTTTCCCTTTTTGTTATCAGCTCCTCAGCTATGTGCTTTGCAGTTATTGCCTTGACAACTTCCTGTATTGAAGGGTCAATAATTCTGAATTCGTAGTCTGGCCCTATATTCTTGAACAAGGTGTTTACCTTATCCTTGTCTATGTGGTAATTCAAAGCAACACTTGTAGAAACTATCTGCAGGTCCTTTGACGCTGCCGCCGCATCATCATTATAGACTCTTGTCCTTACCTCAAATTTGTAGGCCTTTTCGAAAAAAGGCAGCTTGAAGTGAAGTCCTTCATCATATGTCTTGTCCTTCACCCCGCTGAATACATTGAATATAACTCCCTTCTCTCCAGCTCCAACAACAAAGAACGATCCAAAAACCAAAATTGTGATTATTGCTCCAATTACTATCCTCTTTATTATTTTAACAGCAAGCTGGGGATTCTTAGCTTGGCCATCTTGAGTCTTTTTATCAGCCATTTTTCCACCACCCAACTTATCTGTTTTTTTGATTACTATTTAAACTTTATTGTATATTTGAAACAGGAATTTTTTACCTATAAAAAACCACAACCTTTTTAAATAAAGTAAAACTTCCAAGAAGGCTAAAATTCATAATAATGCAGGGAGGTTAATCAACAAAATGGCTAAAGGAAAACCGCACATGAACATTGTGTTTATCGGTCACGTAGACCACGGAAAATCAACTACGGTAGGAAGATTGCTTTACGACACCGGCAATGTTGACGAGCAGAGCATGAGGAAATTAAAAGACCAGGCTAAAGAACTCGGAAAAGTCGGATTCGAATTTGCATTCGTAATGGACAACCTGAAGGAAGAAAGAGAGCGTGGAGTCACTATTGACCTGAGCCACAAGAAATTTGAAACGCAAAAATATTACTTCACAATAATTGACGCGCCAGGCCACAAGGACTTCATCAAGAACATGATAACAGGCGCTGCGCAGGCAGATGCTGGAGTTCTTGTTGTTTCTGCAAACCCCGGAGATGGGGTGCAGGCGCAGACAAAAGAGCACATTTTTCTCGCAAGGACTTTGGGAGTCAACCAGCTTATTGTCTATGTAAACAAGATGGACATGGCAAAATATGAGGAAAAAAGGTTTAATGAAGTGAAGGAAGAGGCTACGAAGCAATTAAAATTGGTTGGCTACAAGATTGAAGAAGTGCATTTCGTTGCAGGAGCTTCCTTCCCAGGAGACAATGTTGCAAAGAAAACAGAGAATATGCCATGGTACAAAGGAAGCACTTTGCTTGAAACACTTGATATGTTCAAAGAGCCGCAAAAGCCAACACAGTTGCCTTTAAGGCTGCCTATTCAGGATGTTTACAACATCACAGGAATTGGTGTAGTGCCAGTTGGAAAGGTCGTTACAGGCGTTATGAAAGTGAATGACAAGATCATAGTTGTCCCGGCAAGAGAAGGCAAAGGAGTGACTGGCGAAGTAAAAACAATAGAGATGCACCACGAGCAGCTGCAGGAGGCAGAGCCGGGAGACAACATCGGATTTAACATCAGGGGCATTGAGAAAAAAGACATAGCAAGAGGAGATGTTCTTGGGCATGTGAGCCATGCTCCGACTGTTGCAACAGAGTTTACAGCTCAAATAATTGTATTGAACCATCCCACTGTTATAACTGTAGGATATACGCCTGTATTCCACGTTCACACAGCGCAGGTGGCATGCCAAATCACTGAAATAGTGAAGAAGCTTGACCCTGCAACAGGCGCGACAAAGGAAGAGAAGCCCGACTTCATAAAGAATGGAGACGCAGCTATTGTCAAGATAAAGCCGATACAGCCATTGTGCATAGAAAAACAGTCTGAAATTCCGCAAATGGCAAGATTTGCTGTACGTGATTCAGGAGTTACAGTTGCCGCTGGAATGTGCATTGACTTAGTTAAAAAATAAAACAATTCAACCCACTCCTTGCTTCAAGGATCACGGTAAACTTACAATTACCATGAGGCACTAAGTTGTTGCGTATCAATTTTCGAAAATGCAAAAAGCAAGAATAAAGTTAGCAAGCATTGACATAAAAAAGATTGATGAAGTGTGCAGCTACATTAAAGATATAGCTGAAAAAACAGGAGTTGATATGAGGGGACCGATTCCTTTGCCGACAAAAAGGCTCAAAGTCACGACAAGGAAAAGCCCGGATGGGGAAGGGACAGCAACCTGGGAAAGATACGAGATGAGGGTTCACAAGCGATTGATTGACCTTGGCCTTGATGAAAGGGCTTTAAGGCTTGTGATGAGAGTTCCGATACCTGAAGGATTGAATATTGAAATAGAAATGATTGAGTAAGTTTTTCTATGATGCCAAATGACAATTGATAGTGCTCTTATTCCACCAGTAAGCCACTACCTTGGTGGTATGGTTGGTGCGGCTAAAGCAAAACATTCAGAAATTCGATATAAAGGTTATGTTTCTGAAGAGATGACTTCTTTAATTGAAAGAGCAAGATTTGCTTTCTTAGAGCAGTGCGAAGGATTGTTAACTGACCCAAGTAAATATGTAAAACAATTGGGTTATCAGTTATCACCACAAGACCGAGATTTCTTACAAAAAGTTTTGGATACAGCCAGACAAATCGATTGGAATAATCCTCAAAAGGTAAAAGATTTGGGAGATTTTGTTGATTCTCAATGCAGATAAATTGCAATTATAATTTAAAAACCGTAAATTATTTAAACACCCTTTTCAAGGATAGCTAAAGGTGATGCACTATGGTGGGATGCAGCAAATGCATGCAGGTAAGCGGAGCTAGTTTTTTAGTTTTGGGAATACTGTTTCTCCTGAGGGACCTTGATATATGGGACTTTTGGAACGTCAGCTGGTGGACAGCATTGTTTATCGTCATGGGCATTGGCTCATGGAGCTCGTCTAAATGCCCTGATTGCAAGGCAGTGAGGGGAGAAAGGAAAAGATAAATATTTTTTTTATTTTATTCTTTTTTATTAATTATTTTAACATTTCTGCTTAGTTTATACACTTTATAGAAACTCACAAAGCTTATGATTAATAAAACTGTTCCTGCTAGTATCAGGTCATTGTGCCTTATCCTGTGCCCCAGCACATCCATGTCAAACAGCAGGAGTTCTGCTATTGATTTGATTGTTTTTCTGGGAACAAACTCGTAAAAGCTGCCTATTATGCCTGCTGCAATTCCAAGTGCAAGCCAGCCTCTTTTTTTCATTGTGCTTTGCTGATAATTCCTTTTTTATAGCTGTGAATCACATAATAGGCTATGTTGACAAAAACGAATGCAAAAATTGCATGTGTTAAGTCTTTTGAAAACAAATAGATTAATGCAAAAGCAATAATTCCTGCAACAAGCCTGTCCAGATAATTTTTCTTAATAAAATTGTCAATTAAAACTCCAGCCATGGCTCCCAGTATATAAGCGATTACCGGCACTGCTACCAAGCTTAATGTCATCATGCGCGCAGAGGTTTCCTCGTCAAAGCCATCAATTCTCATTCTTATCATGAGAAATAAAGCTTCAAAGGCGATTGAAGCAAAGCTTGCAGCCAAAATAAAGCCTGTTGTTCTTGCCCAATGGCTTTTTCCCTTTGCAAAGCTCCATGCTGCAAAATATGCAATCAGCATCAAAGCAGCATGCAGGAAGAAAAACCAGAACTGCTCGTCTATCCTGAATATTTCCCTGTTTAAGGTTGCGCCTGCAAAAACATAATAGATGTAAAACATAAAGGGGCCAAAAATGCTGGCGACAACGCCTTCTTCTTTGCCTATCCCGATAAATTGGGTTATCATCCACACTGAAAGAAAAATGACAGATAGCTTTATTGCAACATAATTAAGATGAACTGCCCAGCCTGTTGCAAGATGGTAAACCATGTCAAGCGCATTCATTACAATAGTTACCACAATGGAAAAAAGAAAATTTGGGTAAAACTTGCTCATTTTTACTGCACAGTCACGGAGCCTTTCATTGAGGGATGGATTCCGCAGATGTACTCGTATTTGCCGGATTTTGTGAAAATTTGGCTGTATGTGTCGCCTTTTGCAAGCTCGTCGCTCCTTAAAGTGCCGTCACTGCTTTCAACTGTATGGGGTGCAGTGTCCTCATTTGTCCACACAACAGTTTCACCAATTTTTATGTTGACCTCAGCTGGAACAAACTTGAAACCTTTTATTGAAACTGCAGCAACCTTGCCGGAGTCCTCTGAGCGCCCTATTGTCTTGTCGGTTGTCTGCTGGGCAGTCTGTGATGGGGCGCAAGCAATAACTAGAAGCATTAAAAATGCCAATACACTAATTAGTCTTGAATTCCTCATAAAACCACCTCAAATCCTTTCTTTTCATTATTATATTTAAAGTTTTTGATTTAAAACTGGCAACCAACAAACATTTATAAACAAAAAATAAATCCAATTTCTATTGCCGGGATTGCATAATCTGGTATTGCGCAGGCCTGGAATAAAATTTTTAGCCAGCCTGTTTCCGAAAGGATGTCTGGGTTCAAAATCTTGATGGTTGCACTTTGGGTGCGAGCAAGATGAAAGCGAGCATGCGAGCTTTTTCGCATGCATCTCGTTGCCTGACTTAACACAACCATCAGATTGAAAATCCCAGTCCCGGCGTTTTATGCTTAAAAAGAATCACAGCGTGTCAAACTCCCCAACGCAGTCCTCAACAACTTTTTTGCAGTTTGAGAGCATGTCTTTCAGGCTTTTGTCTTCTGTAGCGCTTTTTATCTGGCCAAGCCTGTCGGCAATCTGCCTGAAAAATCTTATGAAATCGCCCTCCAGCAAGTTTGCGTTTTCAAGTATTTTCAACAGGCTTCTTCCATGATAAAGCGGATGTATCAATGCAGTCAGGCTTTCAATTTCCCTAAAGCGCTTTTCATGCCTAAGGTAATCATTTTTCCAAATCATTCTTTTAAGCTCGTCTGATGATTTTGACGGGTAGCTTTTGAAGAATTCTGTTTTTTCCCTTGCCTCGTAGCACAAGCATGCAACAGCCACGAGCATCTGGTACTCATTCAGTCTTGTGTAAAAATCAGTTGCAAACATTTCTCCAATCAATATTTCATCAGAATAGATTTTCGAGGCGAAAACTCCTTTTTCAGTCAGGCTGTTTCCATTAACATACCTCATTTTTTCCAGCTTTTTTTTGTAGTTGTAGAATGCGTTGTGGCTTACTATATTCTCCCTGTCCATAAATTTCTTCCCGTATTTTTGGAAAGAATGGAAGCTTTTGCACAATATATCATCGATCTCTTTCTCATCGTGCTGCATTATTAAATTCAAAACAGTGTTTACAGAAAGCCTGAACTGCGATGTGATTGGGGAAGTGTCTGAAGTTATCATCTTTTTTATCCTGTCGTATTCAAAGAATTTCCTTTCAATCATTATGTAAATGAATCCTTCCTTGTCAATCCCCCTTCTTCCTGCCCGGCCTGCAATTTGGAAATACTCTTTCGAGTTCATCATCCTGAAAGAAACTCCATCGAATTTCCTCAAGGACTCGAAGCAGACGCTCTTTGCTGGCATGTTTACTCCAACGGCAAATGTTTCCGTTGTGTAAAGGACCTTTATGAGCCCCCTCTCAAAAAGCTCTTCGACAATCTCTTTCATTATGGGAAGCATGCCGGCATGATGAAATGCTATTCCAGAAGGAAGCACCTGCCTCAATATCCTGACTGAATCCAGCTTGTTTATTTCAGGACTCGTGCCTGAAAGCTTGTTCCTTACAAATGCTGAAATTTCAGGATTTAATTGAAACACATTTTTCTGGAAAAGCTCAAGCGCTTTTTTCTGGCATCCCTGCCTTGAAAAGCTGAAGAACATGCAGGGAAGATTGTTTCTTATGTCCTTTACCAGCTCGAAATGAGGGGGGATTTTTGATTTCTGCTTTTGCCTGAATCTATGGTGCCTTGGCATAACCTTGTGATAATCTGGAATGTCCATTGCATCCTTGAGGTTCTTTAAAGTGGTGATGCCAAGCTCTGCATCGTAAACATTCACATGAAGCGGCACAGGCCTTTCATCATGCCTGACAACAATAGCTTCATGACCCTTTATAGCTTCGATCCATCTTGCAAACTCATCAGCATTTGGGATTGTTGCAGACAGGCACAGCACCCTTACATTAGGCTTTGAGAAGATTATTGATTCTTCCCAAACATAGCCCCTCTCGATATCATTTATGTAATGTATTTCGTCAAAAATCACATAGGAGACTTCGCTGATGAAAGGGTTGTTGCTCAAGACCATGTTGCGGTAAATCTCGGTGGTCATTATCAGTATGAGCGCGTCAGTGTTTTTCTGCACATCTCCAGTTATTATTCCGACATTTTTTTCCCCATAGCTCCTTGAGAATTCCTTGTATTTCTGGTTTGAAAGGGCCTTTATTGGGGCAGTGTATATCACCCTTATTCCTTTCTTGAAATCCCTGTCAATGATATAATCCGCAATAAGGGTTTTTCCTGAGCCTGTTGGCGCTGAAACTACTACAGACTTGTTGTGCTCGATATTTTTTATTGCATCTTCCTGGAATTTGTCTAATTCCAGCCCTTTGTAGTTCATCTTATCAGTTTCTCCTCAACTTCATATTTCTTTCCAAGATATTCGACAACATCACCTGCTCGCAATTTTCTCTTGTTTCTTGTTTCAGCTTCTCCATTCACATTGACTGAGCCAGAGCGGATGATAATCTTGACCTTTCCTCCAGTCCTTCCAATACCATTTATCCTGAGGAAGGTATTCAGCTCAATATATTTAGTCAAAATATCTTGGGTCATCGCTCCTCACAGTTGTTTCTTTCTTGGATTCTATTTTTTCATTCCTTTGAGAAAAATTTTTATTCTGCATTTTAGGTGTTACTGCATTAAATTCCAAAACTTTCTTTAGATTCATGTTTCCGCATTTCATGCACGAAAAAAATGTCCCAAATTTGCCGTGCAAAGTCTCAAGAGGCGAGCCGCAAGCGCATCTGAGGTTGTCAAGCATCTCTTCTTTATGCAATTGGCAGACAGGAACTTTCTGGCTGTTCATGGCTGTTGCCTGCTTCTGGCAAAAAGGGCATTTGTCAACCTTGCTCTGGCCGTATTTCTTTGGAATATACATCAGAAGTGCGTGGATTAATTAGTTTATATTATTTGCTTTTCCTTTCTCCCGCAACCTCAACCTTTAAAAATCAGGTAATTTTCTATAGTTTATTGCTCCTGTGGTGTAGTCCGGTAACCTTTTGGGCAAGCCAAAAGCTTAACCAAAATTCGGAGGCTCTTCGAGCCCCCTGGTTGGACAAACAATCATACTGGCCTCTCGCGCCGGTGACCCGAGTTCAAAAGCGTTTTGCCAAACCCTTGGGAAATGCATGCAATGCGGGATATAAAATCCCGCGGAACGATGGCAAAATGCGTGAAAGTCTCGGCAGGAGCATTATTTTCAAAATAAAATTTATCCCTTTTACTAATTTTTTATCCTAAAATATTAGTGTTGTTTTTATATAAGTAATTTAAAAAGATTAATGGTTATTCTATGGGCAATAAGATTATTGGGAGAGTGCCTACAGGCATAAAAGGATTAGATGAAGCGATGAGCGGCGGCTTCGTAAAAGACAGCATCAACCTAATAGCCGGCGGTCCGGGAAGCGGCAAGAGCATTTTTGCGCTTCAGTACCTTATAAAGGGGATTTTAGACTATAATGAGAATGGGGTTTATCTTACATTTGAGGAAACAAGGGACAAGCTAGTGCGATATATGGAAAACTTTGGCTGGAATTTGGAAAAGCTGGAAAAGGAGAATAAGTTAAGGGTAATAGAAATCTCGCCCAAAGATGTTAAAAAGGCTGTTTACAACAAGAATGTTGGGCTTAAATACGGGACTGCAAAGTATATCAAAGCCAAAAGAATTGTGATTGATTCCATAAATGCGTATTCCCTTCTGTTTCCAACAGAATTGGCAAAAAGAGAAGCCCATATAAACTTGTTTGAAATGCTGCGAAGCTGGGGCGTCACAGTTTTGCTTGTTGCCGAATATGATGTGGAAGAAGACAAAGGATCTCCATTGGATTTTGAAGTTGACGGCATTTTGCGATTGTATAACTTTAAAAAAGGAGATACCAGAACCCGAGCAATTGAAATTTACAAGCTTAGGGGCTCAAAGCACTCCACCAAGACATTTCCCCTGGAGATTATAGACAATGAAGGAATAAAGGTTTATCCCGAGCAGAATGTTTTTTAGATGTTTATTGTTTTGTCGCAAAATTGGCGGTTTTTATAATGAAAAAGAGGTAGAAAATGGCAATTCATATTGCGGTAGCATGGATAAACCTTTTTAAAGCCATTTTCATTCCTACCAGCTAATGGCAAAAACATACACAGAGCTTGAGGCATGGGCTATATTTTTCGGAGCTTTGGTCATCGGCGTTGTGCTCACAAGCGTGTTCTGGGCATTCATAACAGTTCCTGAAGACATTAAAAAGATAGAAAAGGAGATTGAGAATGCAACAGAGCCTATAAACATAGAAAAGCCAGGCGATTTCATTACATTTTGCGACAAGATTGATGGAATTCCGAACTGGGACAATGCTGGCTTCAGGCAGTGCATTGTTAAGGATTCTTCAGAGAAAAATTTAATAGTAATGAACTTGTTATGCAAGAAATTCAACCTAAGCCTGAGCTACGGCTCATTTGGTGTCAAGTGTGAAGGAAAAATCTGAAAAAAGAGTTTTATGTGAAATCTGCAGTACAGAGATGATTGAAAGGCACTGCAGGCTTGTTTGCCTGAACTGCGGGTTTAAGTGGGACTGCAGCGATCACTGATGTAAAAGTTTTTAAAATAAGGCTGTTATTCTATATGATGCCAAGGTGGCAGAATCCGGCAGTTGGCGAGGCTTGCATAAGCCGAGCCTCACAATCGGAATATTGCGGCAGTCTCGAATCTTTATAAGACAACTGCTGCCCGTGAAATGTGAGCGAGTTCGCAACGAACTCGCTCGCATCTCGAAGGGCTTCTCGGTTCAAATTGCAGCAAGCGGGTAAATGAGCGAGCGAGAAGCGAGCTCTCGCAACTCAATGTTTGTTGCATGCAACTCCGGGCCTTGGCGCTTTAAATTTAATTTGATAAAAATGCCAAACCAAACAATCTCTTTATGTATGATAGCAAAGAATGAGGAGAAGCTCATGGAGCAATGCCTGAACAGCGTGAAGGACATTGCTGATGAGATAATAATAGTGGACACGGGCAGCACCGACAAGACTAAAGAAATAGCTAAAAAATATGATACAAAAATCTTTGACTTCAAATGGATAGATGACTTCTCTGCCGCAAGGAATGAAAGCATCAGGTATGCTACAAAAGACTGGATTTTGGTGATGGACGCTGACGAAGTAATTGAAAAACATGATTTGGCAAAGATAAAGGAGTTAATTGAAAATGCAAAAGATATTGCCGGTTTTTCCCTTGAGCAAAGGTCTTACTTAAACAATTTTTTTGAAGGCGCTGCAAAAAATAGTTCAGATTTTGGATTAGTCAAAGATTACCCTTTTTATATTTCACATCATTTAGTCAGGTTATTCAAAAATAAACTGGGGTTTTATTTCAAGCACAAAGTGCATGAACTAGTAGAAGATTCCCTAAATGAAAAAAATCTGAAATATAAAAAAACAGATATTGTTTTGCACCATTTTGGTTCTTTAAAAGACGAGAATTTAATTAGTGGCAAAACAGAGCAATACTCTAAAATTATCCTAAAGCAATTGGAAGAAGAGCCTGAAAGCGCGCGCTACAATTACCAAGCAGCAAGAATGCACATTGGCAGGAATGATTTCAGCAATGCGTTAAAACATTTTGAGAAGGCAGCAAAAATTGACCCGGGTTACAAGCTGGTTTTTTCTGAAATCGCAAAAATCTACATGCAGATGAATGATAAGAACAGGGCCATTGAATACTTTAAGAAAAGCATGAAGCAGAATCCAGGCAATCCATCACCAGCAAATAACCTTGCAGTTGTTTACATGTCAATGGGAAAGTTTGAGCAGGCTAAAAAGATTATTGAAGAGCAGTTAAAGAAGCACCCTGAAAATAAGGCATTGAAGTATAATTATGGAGAATGCTTAAAAAATATTAAAAAATAATTTCATCTCCACTTAATTGAGCATCCGATTGCAGGAGTAAGTTCGATAGAAACTTTATGATTATGGATCAAAGATTCAATTGCGTTTCTCAGGTCAGTTGTCTGCACTAAAGTTGCATCTTTCGGGCTGTTGTCTATCCTTCCATGATACCTTAATGCTCTTTTTTCATCAAAAACAAAGCATTCAGGGGTGCACTGGGCGCCGTAAGCTGAAGCAGTTTTTTGGTCTTCATCCCTTAGATAAGGAAAATCGAGCTTTTTGGCTTTGTTCATCTCTATCATTTTCTCGAAGCTGTCTTCAGGATAGTTTATTTCATCATTTGCATTAATTCCGACAACCTGCACCCCCTTAATGCCAAAATCACTTTGTATTTCCTTTATCCTTTCTATGCTTCCCTGCACATAAGGGCAGTGGTTACACATAAACACAATTGCAAGTATCTTTTTGCCCCTGAAATCAGTTAAGGAGTATGCTTTTCCATCAACGCCCGGCAAACTGAAGTCCGGAGCCTTGTCGCCTATCTTCAATTTTAAATCGTGAATGTTCATTTCCATCAAAACCACCAAAAATGAGTTATATTTTGACTTATTAAAATGTTTTGGTTTTAAAATGGCGGTGGCGGAATTTGAATCCACGACCTCTGCGTAACCCAGTCAGTCAGGCAATCATCTCTGCCCGAATCAGAGCTCAAAAATATGAGCGCAGCGCTATGGCCAGGCTAAGCTACACCGCCATGGTTCAAGAATAAGATATTGTTTTAAAAAGTTTTGGAAATCATAGATTTCCAAAGCCCACGAAAATATCCATATTTTCGATGGATTGCTGTTAAATAAATTTCATTATCTTCTCAGAATATTCCTTCATTTCATTACCTTCATATTTCAAATGGCTCCACTTGATTCGCAGCCTGTCCTTCTGAAATCTTGGGATGATATGGATATGCGCATGGTTGACAACCTGCCCTGCTTCCTTGCCGTTGTTCATCACAATGTTAAAGCTTCCGTTGCCAAAGCTCAAGGACAATGCGCTTGCAACCTTTTTGGCTGCCTTTATAGTTGCCGACAAATCCTCGTCATTCATCTCCATCAAATTCTGCGCATGGATTTTTGGCACAACAAGGCAATGCCCCTTGTTGGCTGGCATTATGTCAAGAAAGCTTATTACTTTGGAATCCTCGTAAACCTTTGCTGCCGGCACTTTTCCATCGATAATCTTGCAGAATATACATTCTTCCATTTTACTTTATAATTACAAATTCCAATTTATCATTGTTCTAGGCAAGGATACTCTTACAGACTTTAGTCTGTAGAGGAATTGCCTTGCTTGATTCGTAACTTTTTTCTTTCATTCTTAATAAAAAATTGAGCGTGCAGCGAAATTTTGGCACGCTCA
>Ga0209541_10000428_pt1 | contig 82067 bp, 97 predicted proteins | sample RifCSPlowO2_01_FD_184027 | JGI IMG/M metagenome (GOLD analysis project Ga0209541, IMG submission 184027) | Groundwater microbial communities from Rifle, Colorado - Rifle CSP2_plank lowO2_0.1 (SPAdes) (version 2) | ecosystem: Environmental > Aquatic > Deep subsurface > Groundwater | place... | reverse complement strand
AAGACGGCCGGCGGCACGCTTGGTTTCACGTTCAAGCCCAAGAACCATCTGGAAATCGCGCTTGCGCTGGGACTGATAGACGAGGAGCGGGCGTCAAAGGTTTCCGGTACAGGATTCTTTTATCTTAAGGAAGAGCTTGCCATACTCGACATGGCAATAGTCCGTTATACGATTGATTTTCTTCGAAAAAGAGGGCTCAAACTCATAGAGCCGCCTTTCATGATGAGAAAGAAGGCCTATGAAGGTGTCGTTTCATTGGAAGACTTTGAAAACGTGATGTACAAGATAGAAGACGAAGACCTGTACATGATTGCAACGTCCGAGCATCCTATAGGCGCCATGCTGGGCGATGAAATAGTGCTTGAGAAAGACCTTCCGATGAAATTTGTCGGCGTCTCGCCCTGTTTCCGTAAAGAGATAGGAGCGCACGGGAAATATACCAAGGGCATATTCCGTGTTCACCAGTTCAATAAGGTAGAGCAGTTCGTTTTTTCAAGACCTGAAGACTCGTGGAAATTACACGAGGAACTGCAGAAGAATTCGGAGGAGCTTTTGGGAAGCCTTGGCATAAAGTTCCGCGTTGTGAATGTATGCACTGGAGACATAGGGAGCATCGCTGCCAAGAAATATGATATTGAATTTCTTATGGCAGACGGGAATTACCGCGAAATCGGCTCGAATTCCAATTGCACGGATTACCAAGCCCGCAGGCTGGGAATACGATACAAGGAAAAAGAAGGCATGGCTGTGAAAGGCTTCGTGCATACATTGAACAACACAGCCGCAGCGACAAGCCGCGTGATGGTCGCTATTCTTGAGCAGTTCCAGCAGGCGGACGGGTCGGTAGCGATACCGGCAGTTTTGCAGCCGTATTGCGGGTTCGCGGAAATGAAGAGAAAATAGTAACTATTAATTAGTAGTAAATCTTTAAATATTCTGCCTGCCAATTAAATAGATGGCATTCGTGTTCGGTCGGAAAAAGCTTCAGCCGCATTTCAATATTTTGACGCAGGCAGAATATGCGGAGAATCTGGAAGAGGCACTGGCCAATCCCCATCAATATGAGGACCGTTCGTCAGGATATACGCTGACGGAGCTTGGTTTGTGGGTCGCGGAAAGATTCAAGGACAAGCCTGTCATAGACCTTGCGTGCGGCAGCCCAAAATCCGTGAAAAGGATGTACAGATTGGCGTCGGTGGCAGGAACGAGCGACTACCTCGGAACGGATATTCTGGCAACGGGCAGGGGCGCGTACAAATCCGCGGTAGAAGGCGTAAAAGAAGGGATGCCGATGGAGAATTACCCGCGCTGGGATGTGTCGGACAAGGATATGCTACTTTTCCTGAAAGGACTGGCCAGAAACCTGAAAGGGAACGTATTATTCAACGGCATTGATGACGCGATAATCAGGAGGGACGATGCCGGCATAAGATACATGGACGAAGTATATTTGCAGATAAAGCGGCATCTTGCAGACGGCGGCATCGTGATAGGTTCCGGAGATTTGCACGGCTGGTTGGGACGGTTCGCAGAGCATGAGTTTGAAAGGGTTGAGGATAACGGCCCTTACAGGAACAGCATAGGCATATTCATGGCGAAATAGAGCGGCATCGATATAATGCGGCAAATGATTCTATTTATTTAAACATATACTATATTATTATCATTTGAAATATATGGCGCACACTCTCATCATTTGCGAGAAACCGACGGCTTCCAAGAGCATTGCCGAGGCTCTTGCAGAAGGCAAACCTAAAAAAATGTTTGAAGAAGGAAGCAAGGCAGTCTGGTACGAATTCCAGAGAGACGGCAAAAAATTTGTTACCGTCCCTGCAGTCGGCCATCTTTTTACGTTAAAGCAAATAGGCAAAGGATGGGAATACCCGAATTTTGACGTTGAATGGGTTCCTTCATTCAAGGCAAACCAGATGGCTGCATTCTCAGAGCCTTACTTCAGGAATATAGAGAAATTGGCATCTGATGCGGGCGATGTTATTGTAGCAACTGACTATGACGACGAAGGAGAGGTCATAGGTTTCAACATTCTCAATCTCATGCTTGGCAGAAAAGATGCTGCACGAATGAAATTCTCCACAATGACGAAGGCCGAGCTTGTTGACAGCTACCTTCACGCGGAAAAACATCTTAATAAAAATCTCATAGAGGCGGGGATGGCGCGTCATTATCTTGATTGGTACTATGGCATAAACCTAACGCGCGCCCTTACGAACGCAATAAAAAAGAGCGCCAAGCGATTCAGGATTCTATCAACAGGACGCGTTCAGGGGCCAACCCTCCACCTTTTGGCATCGCATGAAAAAACGATAAAACTATTCAAATCAACGCCTTTTTGGCTCATACAACTTAATGTGAAGATAGGCAAAGAAACGCTTCTTGCGGACTACGCCGAAGACAAGATATGGGAAAAAGCCAAGGCAGAAAGCGTTATGAAGAAAGCCTCTGCCAAGAAAGCAGTTGTAAAGGATGTAGAAAAAAAGCTGGTGACACAGGCACCGCCCAAGCCTTACAACACTACATCATTCCTTAGCGATATTTACAGGTATTTCGGGTATTCACCCCAGCAAGGCTTGAATATAGCCGAGACGCTTTATCAGGCAGGATACATATCTTATCCCAGAACTTCCTCGGAAAAACTGCCCCCTGACATAAATTATAAAAAAATTATCAGCGCCCTTGGCAAACAGAAAGACTATTCAAAGGGAGCAGAAGCCCTTCTTAAAAAAGAACTCAAACCTCATGAAGGTGCGCGTACGGATCCGGCTCATCCGGCAATCTATCCTACAGGCGAGATTCCGTCAAAAGCGGGCGACAAACAGAAGAAAGTTTATGATCTTCTAGTAAGAAGATTCATGGCGTGCTTTGGCGATCCTGCTAAAAGAGAAAGCCAGAAAATTATCCTTGATGTAAATGGCGAGGAGTTTCTCATTCACGGAAAGAAGACCATAGAGAAAGGCTGGCTTTCGCTTTATGGAAAATACGCCCAGCGTGAGGATCAGGCATTGCCTGATGTGAAAAAAGATGATTCGTTGGAGATAGTAAGCGTAGATATGCTTGACAAAGAAACGCAGCCTCCTGCCAGGTACTCGCAGGGTTCTGTACTAAAGGAAATGGAAGAGAAAAATCTCGGAACAAAAGCAACCCGAGCGCAGATCCTTCAGATACTTTACAATCGTGGTTATGTCATAGGGAAGAGCATAGAAGTCACAGAACTTGGCCAGCAGCTTTCTGATATACTTGAGAAGAATGTGCCCGATGTCGTCTCGGAGAAACTTACCGGCATGTTTGATCAGATGACAGAAAATATTGAACTTGGCAAAGAAAAGCGTGAGCATGTGCTTAAGGAAGCCCAGAAGGAACTATCGAAAATATCATCCGAGTTCAAGAAAAAGGAAATGAAAATAGGAGAGGAACTCACAAAAGCAGTCATCGCGACACAGGACAAGCAATCGATACTTGGGACATGCAAGGAATGCCACGGCACCCTTAAAGTTCACAAGCTCTGGAGAACGGGCAAACGTTTTGTCGGTTGCACGGGCTACAAGAACGGATGCCGCACCGGCTTCCCGCTGCCCCGCGAGGGAACGATAATGAACATAGAGAAAACGTGCGAGGAATGCAAGACGCCGATCATACAGGTATATACTCAGGGCAGGAGGCCGTTTAGGATGTGCCTTGATATAACCTGCCCGACCAAGAAGGACTGGCTGGACAAGAACAAGCTGAAGAAGGCGAAGCAGGAGAGCATAGCCGCGTCCAAGGAAGCGGAGCGGCTGAAGTGTTCCTGCGCAAAAAGCTTCAAGAGCAACCGGGCGCTCAGCATGCACAAGAAGAAGGAGGGGCACGAATGAAGTACCCCGCATTGCTGATAATTTGCGTGCTTGCCGCAGGATGCGTACAGCCGGATTTTGAGTACAATGGCTACCATTTTGCAAAATACGGCGAGAATATCATAAGCGCTACAGGAGAGAAAACCGTATATTTCAATCCTTCAAACATGCCTGGGTATGCCCCCAAAGCCGATTACATATTCTTCAGCTACGACGACTGCGACAAGTCCGCTGCCGAGCAATTGAAGCGCAATGATACACGGATAATAGGGCCGCTCAATTGCGTGGCAGGCATGACGGGAAGCGTTTATTCCATGGCAGACACGGATAAAATGTCGTTCAGTTTCGGCGAGACGAGCATACGGTCCTTCCCCGCAGCGAAAGGCGGCATGCAGGGCAACGCGTATCTTGTCACGACGGACGGCATGGCAATTTATTACAACGACGGCGAAACGGCCGGACCCGTTAATGCGACCGTTGACATAGCGTTTCTCAGCCATGGCGCCGCGGCGAATACAATAAAGCCCAAGATAGCGGTTCCCCTGGCCGATGCCGCGGAATTCAAGTCCGCGCTTGAAGGCACGGGCATAGAAGTCCGGGCAATATGATTTTGGATGAAGGAAATAATTTCGGCAAAGCGTGCTATTATAGCAAATGACGGAAGTATCTGGACAACTCTATCTTTGCTGTATATAGAGAATGCCTGAAAACTAATGCCATCTACTATAATAAGTTTTTTGACGATAAGATTTCCATGTGGGACAGGAAGAGCCTTGCATCCGTGGCGCAGCTTTCCCGTTCCGACATTGAAGAAATATTGTCCGTTGCTTCTTCGTTTGCGAGGGAGCCGCGGGAGTTATGCAAAGGCGGGATACTTGCCAATATATTTTTCGAGCCGTCGACAAGGACCGAGAAAAGCTTTCAGGCGGCGATGTACAGGCTGGGCGGGCAGGTCATAACGCACAAGGACGCAGGCTCGTCGCGGGAAAAGGGCGAAACGAAGGAGGACACCATAAGAATACTTGCCGGCTATGCCGACATAGCGGTGATACGCGACAATGAAGAGGGGAAGATGCAGGCCTATTCAAAAATCGCCGGAGTTCCCGTGATAAACGCCGGCGACGGCTCCAACGAGCACCCGACGCAGACGCTTCTTGACATGTTCACGATAATGGAGCAAACCGGGCGGCTTGACGGATTGAAAGTCGCGTTCGTGGGGGACATGAAATATTCAAGGACAATACATTCCCTGATGCGAAGCCTTTCCAAGTTCGATGGCAACGAGCTGTATTCCGTTCATGCGGAGGGTCTGTCCGCGCCGGAAAAGATGAAATCCATGTTCAAAGGATCCTATCCAGTTTCCAGGATGAAAGAGGTTCTAAAGGGGATATCGCCGGACGTGGTGTACTGCAACAGGGTGCAGAAGGAACGGCTGAAAGGCGAGGGCGCCGAATGCTATACAATAGACAGAGACGTGATGGCCGTGCTGCCCGAGCGCTGCATGATAATGGACCCGCTTCCGCGCGTGGGAAACATAAGCGCGGAGATAGACGGCGACAAAAGAGCGGCCTACTTCAGGCAGGCCAGGAACGGCGTTCCGGTAAGGATGGCGGTCATTTCCATGATGCTATAAGCCCAGAAGGAACTTGAACAATAGCCCAAGCAGCATCGCGCTGCCACCTATTAGCGTTATCACGCCGAATATCAGAAAGGCGTTCATGTATTCGTGCATTTGGTATCAATAAATTATTACTATGAGAAAATATTAATTTGTGCGGATGGGCGCAATACGTCGCATAGGTTAAGCGAAATGGCAAAAGCCTTAAACTTCCCGCCCGGAATAATCCGCGGCAGCGCTTCGTGCTCCCGGGACATAGCGTGAACGTCACGTCATTGCCGGGATTTAACAATGCCCCTAAATTATCCCGAGCAACTTGACTTCTTTCAGCCTGTCTTCCTTGATCTCGAACTCAATGCTCCTGCCTTCCGCGACAGAGCGGTGCTTGCGGACGACGGCGAGACGGTGGCCGGCGGCTTCGGTTTTCTTTATCTCAATGAGCGCCTTTGACCAGTATTTGCTTATCGTGCGCGACGTCATCTCGATTTTCTCCCCTTCTTTGCCCTCGCCGCGGATGCCGTAGACGTGGTTCGTGACTATGACCGGAATCTTTAGGGTCCTTGCGATGCGTGACAGCACCGAGTACTGTGTTGCAAGCTGGCGGTTTATGACCTGGAAATTATTGTCGTCAAGCTCCAGCCTGTAAAGCGAAACGATGGAATCCACGATTATCAGGCCGACGCCTTTCTTCTCCATGCCTTTATCGAGGCGCAGAATCTCGGCATGCTGCTGTTTCCACGAAGTGGGTTCTACGAAAGATATGTTTTTCAGCAGCTCTTCAGTGCCGCCAAGCTGGAAATATCTGTCAAGGGAGAACGAGCCTTCGGTGTCAATATATACGACGTGCTTGCCGTCCTTCGCGGCCTGTATCGCGGCGCATATTGCAATATTCGTCTTGCCCACGCCCGCCGGGCCGTACAAGTTCGTTATCGCGTCGTCCTCTATGCCGTCGTCCAGTATCTTGTCAAGCGGCGTATTTGTGGCTATTTTCATAGTTATTTTATCGGACGAAAGGATAAAACACCGGCGTATAAATTAGCATTCTCCGTTATCCTAACCATTTAAATAATTTAGCATTACGTATAATGCTAAATGGTTGTACGGATAGAAATCCGGAAGGACGGCGGCGAATGCATCATAATAAGCTTCCGTACAAATCCGGAGCGCTTCTCATCGGACTACGAGAGGATAGCGTTCTTCCGCAAGCTTCACGGCTGGAAGCAGACCGTGCCGAGGAACGGGAAGAATTACGAGTACAGGCGCAACGGCCTGCTGGACAGCGTTCCGCACGAGAAGATAGCGGATTCGGTTTTCCTTGTGGCGAAGGAGCACATGAGGATCATGGAGGAATTCTTCCGCGAATGGGAGGAAAAGGTCGATTATGATATCATGGACGTCGTGCTGAAGGCGAGAAGGCACGGCCATAACAATCGGACAAATATATAAGTTTGGGAGGGGAATAGTAATGATGGAAGAAGTTGTTCTTAACGTGGGCGAGCTGACGGAAAGGGCGGATTTCGGCCGAGGCATCGTGAGAATTCCCTCCAAAGAGATGAAAAGGCTAGGAATAAACGAAGGAGACGTTTTAGAAATCGAGGGAAAGCGAAAAACGGGCGCTATAGCGGTTCGCGCTTATCCTGCAGATGTAGGATTGGACATAATAAGAATGGACGGGCTCGAAAGGAGGAACTGCGCCGCAGGCATAGGCGAATCCGTCAAGGTAAGGCGCTGCGAAGTCAAGGAAGCGAAGGCCGTCACCATTGCGCCTGCAAGAAAGGGCATCATAATACACATGGGCGGCAACCTGCTCAAGCAGAACCTGCTGATGAGGCCCGTGCTTACGGGCGACATCATAATACCGAATCCGGTGGTCCAGGACAGAAGGTCGCAGAACTCGCTGTTCGAGCAGTTCTTTGGCATGGACTTCGGGGATTTCATGTTCACGCCTTTCGGAGACGAGAAGTTCGTGGTCGTCAGCAGCGAACCGAAGGGCATAGTAAGAATAACGCGCGCGACTGACGTGGAGCTCCTGCCCCAGGCAACCGCGCCCGTGGAAGAAGGGAAGATACCGGAAGTCACGTACGAGGACATGGGCGGCCTGCACGAGGAAGTGAAGAAAGTCAGGGAGATGATAGAGCTTCCTTTGAAGCATCCGGAGCTCTTTGAGCGCCTGGGAATAGAGCCACCGAAAGGCATACTTTTGCACGGTCCGCCCGGCACGGGCAAGACCCTGCTTGCGAAGGCCGTTGCCAACGAAAGCGGGGCCAAATTCTTCGTGATAAACGGGCCCGAAGTCATGTCAAAGTTCTACGGCGAATCGGAAGAGAACATACGCAAAGTCTTTGAACAGGCCGAGAAGAACGCGCCGAGCATAATCTTCATTGACGAAATAGACGCCATAGCGCCCAAGCGCGAGGAAGTGCGCGGTGAAGTCGAGAAGCGCGTGGTATCGCAGATGCTCACGCTCATGGACGGCCTGAAATCAAGGGGCAAGATAATAGTCATAGGCGCAACGAACATACCGAATGCGCTTGATCCGGCATTGAGAAGGCCCGGCCGCTTTGACAGGGAAATAGAGATAGGCATTCCAAACAAGGAAGGGAGAAGGGAAATATTGCAGATACATACAAGGGGCATGCCGCTCTCAAAAGAGGTGAACGTAGAAAACATAGCAGGGATAACCCACGGTTATGTAGGCGCGGACATACAGGCGCTGTGCAAGGAAGCCGCAATGCATGCGCTGAGGCGCGTGCTGCCGGATATAACTTCGATAAAGGAAGACAAGCCGATAGACCCGGAAATAATAAAGAAGCTCACGGTCACGGACGAAGACTTCAATTACGCCCTCAAGATGGTCGGACCCTCTGCGATGCGGGAAGTTCTGATAGAGGCGCCCAACGTAAAATGGGCGGACATAGGAGGTCTTGACGCGGTTAAACAGTCGCTTATGGAAGCGGTGGAATGGCCGATGAAGTATCCCGACTCGTTCAAAAGGCTCGGCATAAGGCCGCCTGCAGGCATATTGCTTTACGGCCCGCCCGGATGCGGAAAGACCCTGCTTGCGAAGGCCGTGGCAAGCGAAAGCGGAGCCAATTTCATTTCAATCAAGGGCCCGGAGATGCTTTCGATGTGGGTGGGCGAATCGGAAAGGCACATACGCGACGTGTTCCGCCGCGCGAAGCAGGTATCCCCGAGCGTGATATTTTTCGACGAGATAGACGCCCTCGTGCCGAGGCGGGGCTCTTCAGGCGACTCACAGGTGACGGAGCGCGTGGTGTCGCAACTATTGACGGAAATCTCCGGCCTTGAAGACCTGCATGATGTCGTTGTATTAGCGGCGACGAACAGGCCGGACATAGTGGACCCGGCGCTTCTGAGACCCGGGCGGTTTGACAGGCAGATACTCGTGCCCACGCCCGACGAAAAGGCGAGGCTTCAGGTGCTGAAAGTGCATACAAAGGATATGCCGCTGACCAAGGACGTAAGCCTTGACAAGCTGGCGAAAGAAACGGAAGGATTTTCCGGCGCGGATCTGGAGGCCTACGTAAGGGAGGCTGCGATGAACGCCATGAGAAAGGACATAGATTCCAAGGAAGTCGCAAGAAAAGACTTTGAAGCCGTCTTCAAGGAGATGAAGCCTTCCGTCAGCGAAGACATGAACAAATATTACGAAACCATGATGAAGAAAAAGAAGCAGCAGAAGATGGAAGAGGACATCATTTATACGGGATGATTCTTTTATTTCAGAATTTTTTCCATAAGGACGTCCCCCATCTTCCAGAAGCCATTCTTCCTATGAAATTTCATGGCTCTGGACTTTACATGGACAAGCAAGTATATGCGAGCCACCCCGGCGCTTTTCATTTTGTTTTCAAAATATTTCCATAAAGCGGCACCACGCCCTTTTCCTTGAAATCCGCGGGCTATCGTCATATCGTCCACGTTGACGGCGTGCTCGTTGCCCCATTGCTGCCTTCTTGCGAAAATGAATCCTATTGTCTTGCCCTGTTCTTTCATGACGAAACAGTATCCCTCGTTTCCGTAAAAAAGCTCCTTCAGCCTTATAAGAGCTTTCTCTTTCCGTCCATTTCTTCTTGTATACGCCTTTTTCATATTCTTCTGCGTATATAGGGGCGCATTCGGGCAAATCTTCGGGAGAACATAGGGCTATTTTCATTGTATCACTGAGATAGTCTGATGGGATTTTCCATCGGAAAGGTCGCCGAGGCATGTGCGATAAATGGCGGCAACGTGTTTGCACAAAACTTTGTTATTATCACTGTATCACTTGTGATACTCCTTCCAGACTTCAACGAACTTCTCAAAGTTTGCAAGAATCTGGCGGCCTTCCATGCCGAGTTCCGGATTGAAGCAGACCACAAAGAATGGGTTCTCGGCTTCCTGAAGGATTTCATATTCATAGGCTTTTGATGATGCTATGACGTTGAAGTTCTCAGGTACTGACGAGAACCCGAAGTTGGAGGCTTTGGCGGCCATGAAATTCTTTTTCATATCGAGCGTTAACGGGCAGGGTTTCTTTATCAAGACAGTTTCGGTCTTGGCGAATTTCATCGGGGCTACTTCGGCTTCGTAAGCTGCGCCAATGAAGAGTCCGCCTGCGCCTATTCCCAAAACAGGAACTTCGGATTTGTCAAGAATGTCGAGATTGGCTTCCATGTTTTTTGGATCACCGTCGGACAGTATGTAGCCGCCGGCCTTGGCTTTCAGCGCCTCGACAGGTTTCATTACGGCGTTCTTTGATTTCAGAAAGCGCGAAATTTCCTGGGCACCCGACCCGTTGTCAACGATCACTATCATGTTCCCACTGATTTTATTTCATGAACAAGCTTTTTATATCAAATTTATCATTCACAGCGTGGTCACAAGGGGCTCGTCCCCGACTATCAGGGTATGCTCATGCTGGCTGACCATGCCGGTTTCCTTGAGCGGCGGATATTCATACAGTATTCCTTTTTCTTTCAGTTCCCTAAGCGAAAGCCTTGACTTGAACACGGAATCAAAAGGCAGCCATCTTTCTGCAAAGGGAAGGCCGCCGAACTTATCGGCAAATTCCATGGACTTGCGCGCATCCATGTTGCGCACGGGCTTCCTGCCGGTAAGCATGTATATCAGAACCGGGGACGACTCCCTGACGAAGCCGCGGCCGTCCGTTGCAAAGGGCTCTATTGCAATCGCCTGCCCGTCCTTAAGTCGCACGTCGCCGGTCACTGCTACGTTAGGTATCTGGGGCGATGCGTGCAGGAAATACCTGTCAAGCCCGTGGCCGGTAAGGTTCGAGACGGGCCTGTATCCGCATGATTTTATCGTCTCTTCTATCTTCCTGGATATTTCCGCGACCCTTGCGCCCGGCTTTACTATCTTTATCGCTTCCTCAAGGGCAAAGCGCGATGCATCTGAAAGCTTCTGCAGGGCGGCGGAAAATGCCACGGTCCTTGCCGTATCCGCAACGTAGCCGTCAACATGGACGCCTATATCTATCTTGAGGATGGAATTTTCCGGTATCGCGGTCGGGTCATTCTTGTAAGGGGTATAATGCGCTGCTATTTCGTTCAGCGAAAGGTTGGCCGGGAATGCAGGCTCTCCGCCGAGTTTTCGCGTTTCGTTTTCAATGAACTCGGCAAGCTCAAGCAGCTTCACGCCGGGCTTTGCCTTTTTCACGGCAGCGTCCCGCACGTGCGAGGCTATCTTTCCGGCTTTGATGTATTTTTCCTTCACGTCGGCGTCCATGGAGTTAGTTGACGGGCAAAGCTTAAAAAATGCGGCTTGTCGGCTTTAAAAAAATTCTTTGAGATGTAAGATTATGTTTGACAGGGAGCATGGCATAATAATCTCTTGCGACATTTCTTCAGGGCGAAAGCTGAAGCAGCTTGTTGCATCCACCTGTTTCATAGACGGAATCGTGGGCTACAAGCTCGGCCTTGTCATGGGCCTGGAACTCGGCCTTGCCAATGCAATGGAAATCATCAGTGATGAGTGCGAGCTGCCGGTTATATATGATCACCAGAAAGCGGGCAACGACATACCCGCCATGGGCGCAAAATTTGCAGACGCGATGAAAGCCGCGAAAATTGATTCAGCCATTCTTTTTCCTTTTACAGGCGTTGAAACCGAGAAAAGCTGGATAGCCGCGCTTCAGAAAAGCGGCGTCGTGCCCATGGTCGGTGGAGAGATGACGCATCCGGGATTTTTCGATTATATCAGGCAGGACGCCCCGGAAAAGATATATTCGGCGGCAGCATCGATGGGAGTGGACTTTTTCGTGGTTCCTGGAACAAAGCCCGAGAGGATGAAGGAAATAAGCGGGATGTACCCGGGAAAGAAATTCTGCTTTCCGGGAATAGGGACGCAGGGCGGGGATCTTGCCATGGCGTTTGAAAGCATAGCCGGGCCTTCATACGCCATAATAGGCTCGGCGATCTATGGTGCAAAGAGCGTTTCAGAGAGCGCAAGGGCGTTCGCAAACATAGTAAAGAGGTTCTGACATGGACAAAAGGGATTTCCTGCAGCTGCTGCTTGAGAAAGGGGCCGTGCGCATGGCCCAGCACGAAAAAGACTTCTTCGTATTCAAAAGCGGCAGGCGCTCGCCGAACATGATAAACCTGCGCGGCATGACGGACGGCGAATCGTTGGAGGGACTGAAGAAGTCCTATGCCGACCGCATCAAGCAGCTTCTTGACGAGGGCAAGATAGAGGACTTTGATTTCATATTCGGGCCTGCCTATGCCGGGATAAGCATCGCATGCCTCGCGTGCGAAGGGCTTTACGAGCTTCACGGGCTGAACAAGCGCTATCTTTACGACAGGAAAGAAAGCAAGGGATACGGCGACAAAGCGATGGATGATGCCATAGTTGGCGCGGGCCATTTCACGCCGGGCGCGAAGATATTGATGGTGGACGATGTCATAACTACCGGCAGCACAAAGACAGATGCGATGAAAAAACTCGGGGCACTCGGCGAACACAAAATCGTGGGGCTTGTTCTCGCCGTTGACAGGCAGGAAAGGCTCGGGGACGCGGAGCGCGCAGAGGAAAAGAGCGCTACGGAGCAGCTGGAAGATGCAGGCGTCAAAGTGTTCCCGATACTGACGATGAAGGACATTTTTAGCATCATGAATGAGTATCTTGATCTTCAGGACAAGATAAACTGGATCGAATATTACAGGAAATACGGGGCGGTAAAGCTTGGCTGACATTTCCGTGAAAATCGCTGGCATAGAGCTTGGGTCATGCATATTCAATGCGGCAGGGCCTAAGGATGTCACGCTGAAGGAACTGGAAGCGATAGGAGCGTCGCGTTCCGCCGCCATAGCCATGAAATCGTGCACAAAGGAGCCGCGGGAAGGCAACGAGGAGCCGCGATATTGCGCGCTGGAAAGCGGCTCGATAAATTCCATGGGATTGCCCAATCTTGGGTACAAGGAATACATGAAGTTTCCCGCTTTGCTGAAAAGTTTCGGCAAGCCCGTGATAGCAAGCGTTTCGGGTCTGTGCCTCGAAGACAATATCCAGATGCTGAAGGCATTCAGCGATTCGGAAGTCTCGGCAATTGAATTGAATCTTTCCTGCCCCAACATCAAGGGAAAGCCGCAGATAGGATATGACTTCGTCCAGATGGACGAGGTGCTCAAGGAAGCCCTGAAAATATCAAAAAAACCTGCCGGAGTAAAGCTTCCGCCGTATTTCGACTTCGTGCATTTCGAGGAAGCTGCGGGCATACTGAAAAGGCGAAAGCCTGCATTCATTAGCTGCATCAATTCGATAGGCAATGCGCTCGTAATAGACGCAGAAAAAGAGGCTACTGTGATAAGACCAAAGGGCGGATTCGGGGGCTTGGGAGGCAAGTACATAAAATACACGGCGCTTGCAAACGTGAGAAAGTTTTACGAATTGATTGACATTCCCATCATCGGAGTAGGCGGAGTGTCGTCCGGCAGGGACGCATTCGAGTTCATACTGGCAGGCGCATCAGCTGTGCAAATAGGCACGGCTTTCATGGAGGAAGGCCCTTCGGTTTTCGCAAGGGTTCAGGACGAATTAGCTTCGTTCATGGCAAGAAAAGGGTATTCGCGCCTTGATGATTTTCGCGGGAAGCTCAAAGTCATATAGGCATCGTGTTAACTGCAGGGATACCGTGCGGGCGTTACAGTTGGCAGTCTTGCACTTCGTTCCATTTCTCGATGTTCCTGTCCGCCCCGAACATGCTTAACCCGTTCATTCTCGTTTTTTTCTTCCTGAAGGAGTTGCGGGGTTTGTCGCGGTTCCCTCCGTGTTTATCGCGATTTGCATACAATCGCCATAAGTATAAACATACTATCAATTATAAAGTTTCAGAAACAGTTATTCCCATGGATTACGACCGGGTCATACACGGCAGGATAGTCGATCCTGTTACCAGCGTTCAGGAAGCTTACGTAGGCATAAATGGAGGAATAATCCGGAAGGTTTCAGGCAAGGAATTGCGTTCTCCTGACATTACCACGATATTGCAGGATCATTATATCTTTCCGGCATTCATAGACCCGCACGTTCATTTGCGCGAGCCCGGATGGGAGCACAAGGAAGATTTTCTTACAGGCAGCGAGGCTGCGCTCAATGGAGGAGTTCATACGGTGCTTGACATGCCCAACCTTCCCGAACCCGTGACAACGCCTGAAAGGCTGCTGAGGAAAGTTGCGCTTGCGCGAAAAGCGAAGGTGGACGTGCGCCATTTTGCAGGGGTTGGAAATATCGATCTTATACGGGAAAACGCAAGGCTTGCCGTGGGATACAAGATTTACACGGCCAAGAGCACGGGCGGCATGATGCTTGACCGGGAGAATGCCGAGAAAGCGTGCCGGATCATAGCGGCTACAGGCAAGCCTGTGACGTTCCACTGCGAGGACGAGGCGCTTTTCACGCAAAGCGAATTTCACGGCGACGCCCGGCCCCCCGAATCCGAGGTTTCAGCGATAGTGAAAGCAGCTGATTTGATAAGAAAAACCCATGTAAACGGAAATATAGCTCATGTATCGACAAAAGAAGGGCTGGCAGCCGTCAGAGAAAGTAATCTCATGCACGAGATAACGCCGCATCATCTTTATTTCAACAGGGAAAGCGCAGCAGGTCCGTTGTTCAAAGTGAATCCGCCTTTGCGTAGCCGCGCTGACAGTGCAGCCTTGGTTGACTCCGTCCGACGGGGCGAATGCATGCTGGCAACGGATCATGCGCCCCATACTATGGCCGAGAAGCTTTCTTCCGATCCGCCCTCAGGGATGCCGGGGCTTGACACTTACGGCAACTTCGTTCTATGGCTCCTGCGGGCGAAATACGTCAGCCCGGCCGCAGCCGCAAAAATAACAAGCTATAACGCGGCGAGATTTTTCAGCATAGCCGGCGGCCGCATAGCAGAAGGGTTTCCGGCAAAATTTACCATCCTTGGCACGGAGGGCGAAACCGTCATAAGGAACGGCGACATGAAGACGAAGTGCGGCTGGACGCCCTTTGATGGCGTCACGTTCCCGGGAAAGATAATCCGCCTGTGATTATCGGAATTTGCCGATGATTTCATCAAGCTCGTCCAAGACTATCACGGCAACGAGGAAAAGTACGTTGAACGGCACGTTGTGTGCAGCCACGACGTAAAGATATACCAATGTCCCGGTCGGGAACTTTTTTATGAAATCCGTGACTATGCCCATAGATAACCATGGAGAACATAGTTTAAAAATATGAAAACGGCTTTATTTTAGGAGTAAGTTAAGATCAGGAAGTCCTCTACCTCTGATATTGTTTTGCCCGTATAGTTGCGCGACTTCTTGAGGCGTGGCATACATCTCAAAGAAAGGGGATGCGCTATAAGCGCGTTGCCTATGGAGACCTGCATTAGCACTATCTTTCGGTTGCAATACGGGGTAGGCGTTTATCAGAGTCCTATCTATCCAGAGTGCCATGGTACGGCCATCGTCAAGTCCATATATTTTGTGCCAATCTTCCGGGGGTTTTTCCCACGGAACCGCGTATTTGAAGCTGGCGAATGGTTCATAGAGAGCGGTAGCCCACAAGTAGCTGCAGTCATTGCATTGTTCAAGGGATAAGAAATTGCCGGCGTGTAAAACGTCCATCTTCGGTACATCAAGGCATATCGCTGCTCTGCCAGGACTCCCGCAGGTTTCGCATGTCATATTATATTTATGTGTGATACTTTTTTATGGCTTTACTTGAGGAGAAGCTCTATTAGATTTTCCGACGATATACACGAAAGATCCGGAATAACCAATGTAGCTCCTGCGGCCTTTACGGCATCTTCAGTTGTATAGGCATTGGGGACCGCAATTCTTACTTTATAGCCTGCTTGGGTCGCGTCTCTGATTCCTGACGGAGAGTCATCTATGGTAGCGGCCTTTGAAGGGTCTATTTGCGCCCATCGTGCAGCTGCAGCATACTTATTTTCAGTTGTTCCATGGACTGACATGACATGACGAAGCTGATTCCATAACTTAATTCCCGGATACTTGAGAATGCGTTGAACAATGTCATGGTCTTGACTTGATGCAGCACCTACAAAAATTTTGTTCCCATATCGGGCAGACAATTCCCTTACAAAATCTGCATTTCTAAAGTTAGGGGATAACTGCCCGTAAAGGAATTTTTCTATTTCCATTTTTCGCTGTTCTTCAATAAGTTGATTTATTTCTACTTGGGTGAGTTGTTCTCCTCTATGATTGCCAATAATTTTCGCAAGCGTTCCTATACGTTCATCCCTGGATCTGCCGACCTCGTTTATCACGGTTTGAGCGTAGCCTTCTGGAACATAGCCAATCCAATGCATGGCAAGGTCACCATAAGTCGTATTTTTCAATCCTTCAGCGTAGTGATGGACTTCATCAACGTCAGTAACAACGGAGAGTCCTTCCGGAACGTATAACGAAGCAGCCATTATATCCATCTATTGTGCATTTTACGATATTCCTGGAGCGGTATGCTGCGCCTGTCAACGAAGCCGTTTTCTATCGGGGCAAACGCTTCGGATAAAAGAAATTCGTCATGGCTTATGCCCACAAGCTTGCCTTCCTGCATTGTATAGATCTCGGAAGTCAATTTATTATTGTCCAAGCCTGCAAGATATATGCCATAAGGATGAGGCACGGCGTCCAGCATTTTTGTAATGGGATTGAATCTATCTTCGCTGTGATGCAAGGAAACACCCATATCCCTGAGTGCATTTCCATCGAAATGATAAGCGTAAACAAGCTGGGCATTGTTTTCCGGAAGCCAAAAGAATATTTGTGGGTTATTTTCCAATGCGTTGCCCTCAACAGTTACCGGCGAGAGAAGGCCTTCTGGCATATACACAGGCGTTTGAATAGCCTGCAATATGTAACCGTGACTTTGGATTTTGCCGGCAAACGGCTCTCCGGTAATCTCATCGCCAATCGCAATTCTGATGACTTTGCCGTCAGGAGCCCACGGAAGAATTTCTTCAGATAATTCTTCTTTTACTGCAGCCAAAGGATTCTGCATGTGCATCTCAGTCATATAGCCTGAAACAAGCTTCAAGACGGTGTCTCCAGACGGCCTTTCCTGCTGGACAAGCGCAAGATACGTATCCGTGCCTATGTCCATTGTCGTGAAGACGGAAACGCCCGGATAGACAGGATTATTCCTGCCGACCATATACGAGGGATCAACGGGCGTTCTTCTCCCCCTCATTTGCTGGAAATTAAGCGCCTCGTCAACAGGAGTAAGATTTACAGCGTTTCCTTGCCTATCAACGCGATATCCTGCAAACGTTCCGCCCGCGCTTTTGCTGCCGAGGGGATTTGGAAGCTCGTACGCCATAAAAACTCTACTTTTGGAGTCTTTTTATCCGTGTGAGAATTTCTTTAATCCGCCTGCAAGAAGCTCCTCCTGCTTGTATCCGAGCGTCTGCAGGATGCGGAACGCGGCAGGCAGTATCTGGTTATTGACGTAATAATCGGCATCGTAGTCGTCTTTCCCGACCTTGTCGGCCAGTTCAGCGCGGTCGGATATGGAGCCCGCGCCTTTCTTTATGACGTAGCTGAATATCGTGCCTTCTCCGGCGGGCTTGCCCGCTTCCTTCAGTTTGCGGGCGATGACGGAATGGACGTTTTTCGTCTTGTATTGCTCAAGCGGGCGCGATAGCTGCGTGCTTATGGCTATTTCGTCAATGGCTATCTGCCGGGTTGCGACACGGTTTACGGCATTCCTCACCGTCTCCAGGGCGTCTTTCTCCCTGCCTTCAAGCACAAGGCGTATGACTTCGCGCTGCAGGTTCTTCGCAAGGTCGCACCAGTCGCGGCGCACGGCTTCAAGGCCGCGCACCGTCACGGCACCCTTCTCGTCAAGAAGGGCGTATCGCTTCTTGGCAACGTTTCCGGATTTTTGCGGGATGAAGAGCCCCTTCCTGTAGAAGCCCTGAAGGTCGAGTTCCATCACTCCCGGCAGCTTCGCATTCATGCGCTTTAGGAATTTTTTCGCGTCCGTTTTGACGTTGCGTTCGTCGGGAAGCTTCACGAACAGGGAATCCGTGTCGCCGTAAAGCGCGACAAAGCCGCTTTTCCCGGCCTCGGTTATCGCCTGCTGTATGTAATGGCGGCCGTACGCTGCCGACGACTCGGCGCATTCGTAGCTGTACCATCGTGCGTTTGGGTTGGCGAACATGCCGTACGTTGCGTTCGCCAGAATCTTGAGCCCGAACTGCTGCTGCTCCTGGAGCGCGGCGCTTTTCCCGGCCTTCAGCTTCTTCTTTATCTCCGCCCTTTTTTCCAGTATTTCCCTGACCATGGCAGGGACGAAGCCGGTGCGCTCCTTGCAGAACCTGTGCTTGAACGCCGGGACTTCGTTGTAATTCTCGCACCCTTTTTCATTGAGAGTTTCCGGGGAAATGTTAAAGGAGACTATGACGCTCGGATAGAGGGAGCGGAAATCGAAGACAGCTATATTGGAATGCAGTCCGGCCAGAGGCTCCTTTACATACCCGCCCTTTATTGGCACTCTCTCCCTCCTTGCCTGGGCCTCGGCGTAATGCGGCGGATTCGGGGACATTATTCCCTTTTCAGCAGCCTTGCGCACAAGATACCACTCGGAAAGCGCGCCGAACGTCATGCGCGACGAGTCGAATGGCAGCTGCCCTGATATGCGGGAAAGCGCAAAAATCTGCGGTAGGAGATTCCCGCACAGCGCAAGGGCAAGTTCCGAGTCGTTGAGGCAGTATTTTTCCATGCGCTCCCGCTCGCTCTTCCACATGCGCTCAAGCTGCTCCATGGAATGGGTTTCCTTCCCCCTGCCAAGGAGTTCCCTTGAAACTTCATCCAGAGTGAATACTTCGGACTGCAGCTGCTGGGACATGAGGCGGCTCACGAAAGCGAACAGGTCAATGTGCACGCGGCCCTTTATCTTGGCGGCGGAAGTCCACATGCTTTTCCTGAAATACAGCGGGCTGCCGTCGCGGGAAAGGAGGAGCTTCGCGCCGTTGGCGTCCGCCCTCCGGCTTATCACGTCGAAATCGAACTGGTCGCCGTTGTACGTTGCCACCATGTCCGGATCCCTGCGCTGGAATATTTCCCGCATCCTTTCCAGCAGTTCCTTCTCGTTTTCCGAGGAAACGGCTTCCCGATACCCGGCATTGTCGGCAACGCTGAACATGACGATTTTTTCGTCTATCACTTCTATGTCAAGGGCCATTATCTTGAGTGCAGGCGCCTTTCCGCCGGGCATTTTTTTAATGTTCGCGGCTTCAACGACGCGGGAAAACCCGAGGCCTTTTCTTTCTTTACCTTTCACGTCAAGCCAGTCAAGAGGATAGAATTTTTTGTCTATAAGATAGCGCTTGTAGAGGTTCAGTGAATATTCAAAGCAATCCGTTTTTGCCTTGACGGCGTCCCGGACGTCAGACGGCCTTTCACAGAATATTCTCAGGAACTTTTTTTGCTTCACGCCAAGAAACATGCCGACGCTTTCGACTTTTCTGACGTCCTTGATTTTTTTCAGTCTCTCTTTAAGGCCGGCTTTGTCAAGGGCGTAGAAATACGGCTCGAAACTGTCGAGGACCATGACGGACATGCCCTTGTCATCCACGCCGAAGAGTCTTACGTTCGGCCGCTCGTCAAGGGAATAATCCGCGTCCAGAAGGCAGAATTTCATGATTATGATTCGTTTGGGATGGTAAAAAGGTTAGCGCCAGTATTTACTTGTTCGCACGAACGTCTTCTCCGCCTCGAGCACGTCCTTGTACAGGTCGCTGCGCTTGACGTGAAGCCTGGCGAGTATGCGCGCCGCGGTTTCCGGGCCGACCCCGCGGCCGGCCATGGCCTCGACGGCTTTCTTCCCGTAGACTATGACAAGGTCGGCCGTGCGGCGCAGGCGGGCGAACTCCTTCATTTCCTCGTCGGTCATTTCCTTTCGGGACTTCTTTTTTTTGACAAGTGCGGGCGCGTCGCGGTTGTTCTTGTGGGCAACGGCCATCAAATGCGCCCGGCACTTCGGGCACTCGGGCTGCTTTTCCACGTCCCGAACGGCAGTCTCAACCGAGTAATCGTAGCAATTCATGCACAGTAGCCTTACCCGCGTCCCGAGAAGGCGGCGCTTGAAGACCTTTTCAATTTCTTCCACAGGCAGGGCGGGCTTCATTATTTCCGAGAACTGATGAACAAGTCCCAATTCCCCAAGATGGGACAGCCCTTCGCGCAGGACGAGCTTGATGCGTCCTTCCTGAATCGCGAGTATCTGGCGTTCGGCCCCTGCAATGTCCATCTTCTCCAGGAAAAGCTCGTTCATGGCCTCCTTGTATATCGGCGAATCGGCATACGCCGATATCAACTTGTTCAGGTGTATGCGCTGGAAATCGGCCCGCTTGGCCACTGCGCCGAAACGCTTGGCAACGTGCAGGAAGCGCCACTTGAACATCGAGCCTCGTTCCAGTTCGCTGCGCAGGACAGGCTCTATTTCAGCCGCGTTTTCAAGGAGTTGCTTGGCCTTCTCTTTCGTCATGGCAGCCTGAAGCATTATGCGGTAGGGATCGGTCTTGATGTTGCAGGACACCCCGGTCTCCCTGCTTATCATCGCTGCAAGATAGCGGCCTATCGTGTCGTTGATCAGGGAGCCGGAAGCGGAATGTATTATCACGAAGTTCTTGTGGCTCTCCACGAGGAAGTTCTCATGGTCAGGCACGAAGTCCTGCCTGGATATTATTTCCTTTATTTTCTTTGCGGCTTCGCGGTCGACCTTGTATTTCTTCATGACATCATTTTCATCGCGCGACTTGGCAAAAGCCCGCAGCCGGCCGACATCCTGGGCAATTTCAAAAGGCACGGGAATCAGTTCGCCTTCCCATGCAGGGACGGCGCTTTCTATGTCCTGTATCGGCTCTACCACGACACGGTCTTTTTCCACCTGCACGACTTTCCATGCGCGACCCGAGCATATGAACTTCTCCCCCGGAACGCCGTGTTCTGCCACGAATCCCTCGTCCAAGGAGCCGATGGGTTCGTTGCCGATGATTGATACTACGCGGTACTGCCTTGTATCTGGGATCGTTGAAAGGTTCGTGAAATAATAATTCCACGCCTTCATCCTTCTTTTCGCCACAAGGCCCGAAGGCGTCTCGTTTATCCATACCATCCGCAGGCTTTCCATGAAGCGGACGACTTCCGCGAACTCCTTTTCAGTGAGATTCCTGTAAGGGTAACTTCTTTTGATTATAGAATACATCTTTGACACGGGCGTTTCATACCCGTCCATTGTCATGCCTATTATCTGGTTGCCAAGCACGTCGAGAGCCATCTCATGGAGCTTTATGCCTTCGAGCTTTTTTTCGGACGCAAATTTGCCGACTATGGCGGATTCAAACAGGTCCTCGTCTCCGGACATTATGATGCCCTTGCTTACGCGATTTATGCTATGCCCGCTTCTTCCCACACGCTGAATGAGGCGCGCGACCTGGCGCGGGGACATATACTGGACCACGAGATCTACGGCGCCTATGTCTATGCCAAGTTCAAGCGAGGACGTGGCAATGAGGCTTTTCAGTTCTTCCTTCTTGAACGCGACTTCGCTCTTTATCCTGCTCTCCTTGGAGAGCGAGCCGTGGTGCACAGCGTGCTTGAGTTCCTTGTCAAGGGTGGCGAGCCTTGACGAAAGCACTTCGGCGGTTTCCCTTGTATTCGTGAATATGATGACGCTCTTGTGGGACGTTATTAGTTCGCGAAGCCGCCTCAGGCGCGCCGTAGTTTCCGGCCCTATGGCAAGCTCTTCGGACAGTTCCGCGTCTTCTTTCCCGGGCTTTGGGAATTCAACGGTTATGTCATACTGCTTGTCGGCATCAGCGCGCATTATGACGGTTTTCGGGCCTATGAATTCGGCTACAAGTTCGGGCGAGCCTACGGTTGCGGACAATGCTATGCGTTGGAAGCCGCCAGAAAGCTCCCTTAGCCTTTCCAAGCCTACGGCAAGCTGTATCCCCCTTTTGCTCCCGACAAGCTCGTGGATTTCGTCGATGACGACGTAGCGGACGTTCTTCATGTGCTCGCGGAACTTCTTGCCGGTGAGCACGGCCTGGAGCGATTCAGGCGTAGTTATCAAAATTTTTGGCGGCATCTCGCGCTGCGATGCCCTTTCCCTTGCAGGGGTGTCGCCGTGCCGGACGGCTATTTCTATGTCCAGTTTGTCCCCCCACGAGAACAGCCTGTCAAGGAGGTCACGGTTCAGGCTTCTTAACGGCGTTATGTAAAGGGCGGCCACCGGCGGCAGGTTCTTCCGGCTTATCATGTCAAGGAGCGGCAAAAATACGGCCTCGGTCTTGCCCATGCCGGTAGGGCTGATTATAAGGACGTCGCTCCCCTTCAATATTTCAGGTATCCCCATCTTCTGGGGCAGCGTAGGCTCGATGAATCCTTTGTCCTTGATGAGCTTCTGCATCTTTGCGGAAAACAAGCTGAACGGCATAGCAACCCTATATTATATATGAAATAAAGATAAAAACCGCAAGGCATCAAACATTGATTAGAAAATATTATCACTTTTAAGTAGTAAATCTTTAAATAGTTGGGGAGCCTAATAAATAGATGGAAACATTACCGCAAATTGAGCAACGTATAAGAGCTTTTGACCTACGTGCGGCCCGATACAAGGAAGAAATAGATATGTATGAGATTGCTGCACGCAAGATAACTCGACATGGCGAAAAAGGGCAAGTCTACGCCATCCGTGACATCCACCCTTCAAATCTACAGCTTGCAGCTAATTATCTGGCAAGGAATGCGCCGATTTTTGAAGTCGTCCGAGAGGGCGGCCTCGAACCGTCATATGATGTCAAAGGACTATCGAAGACATACACGGACATGGCGGGAAGAGTCAGACACGTCAATGGCGTTGTGTTGGATAGCCTGGATCCCACCAAGGTTTTCCATGAAGGAGCAGGAAAAGCAACATCGCTTCCCAGGGACCGTGTCCATAAAGATAAGGATGGCATCTATAAGCTAAGGCAGAAAGAAAACGGAAACCCCGCGGGAAGCGTATGGCGAACTCTCGTAGGCAGGAGGCGGAAGATGCTATTTCTCGACGATATTGAGGATATCAACCGTTATATGGCAGAAGGCTACCTCAAGGACGGCCTGGTATACGGCCAAAACAGCAACCCCATATACGTTGCTTACTTTGAGGAAGCACAAAGTAATCGTGAAGCAGTATGGTTAAAGAGAATACTTTCCGCGTTTAAAAAGAACGACGTAGGCCTGATTATCGCAGGAAGCAACCATGTAGATAATAGATATGGACTTATTGATAGACTACAGAACAACGGCATATATCCGATAACAATTATATAATGCACGCGAGGATTTGGGAAGTCATTTCATTGCCAAATCCCGTATCGGTCCAAGGTCAGTGCCGTCCAGCAGCACCGCCCGCGCATCACGGATGTGCCTTGCTATCGGGCCCATGAACTGTTTTGTTTCGTTGACCGGCCCCTTGCCCGACAGTTCGTTGAACGCCGGCATTATTATGAGGTCGTGCGTTTTTTCAAGCTCCACCTTCCCGAGTATCCACGCGGGCTCAACGTAAATTGCGCCAAAGCGGTCGCGGAACTTGATGCCCGGATGATTGTGCCCTATCACGATCGTGCCCTTGTTGGTCGCGATGTTGCGGTGGCCGTGGGTAAAAATGTAATCGTCAACGGAAAAGGATTTCCTGACCATGATGCGTTCATTGTCGTCTATCAGCGTCTCTATCCGCCCGTCGTGGTTGCCCTTCGTTATTATTATTTTCTCGAAGTCAAGGCGCCTCAATATTTCCGGAACTTCTCTCTGCTCGGCGTAGGAAATCCACGGAATGCTGTGCTTGAAGTCCCCGGCAACTAACAGGTTTTTCGTATTGGTCTGTTTTTTCAGCCCATTGAGCTTCGCGGAAAGCCCGGCTATCTGCGACGGAAGCGAAACTCCGGCCTTGGCCATCTCGCGGCTTATGCCTATGTGAAGATCCGCTATCACGAGATAATCGCCGACAAACAAGGCCGGCTCGTTGTAGACGAACATAACCATAAGCTTTTTCATTTCATTTAAGGCGGAGAATATTAAATATTTTATTTAATAATCATATAAATCTTTTAATAATGGTGAAAACGATATAATGGCATGAGAAAAGCAACTCTATGCATGGCCGCAGTTTTTTTGACCCTGCCTTTTGCCTACGCCCTTCAGCTTGACGTTGGCAGCGTCGAGATAGCTCCAGGCGGGATAATGGAAAAAACAATATCGCAATTCCCGTACGGAGGAATAAAGGGGACTGCCAAGGCCCCTGTCGGAGGCACGGATCTCATACCGGATTCCGTGTGGCTGCTGCCGGGCAACTATACAATGGAGCAATTCAAGTATATTGAGTTGCTTTCGTTGCCGTCGGCCCTTAACCTCACAGGCAACTGCAAAACTTCCGTTTACTACAACGATACTGCCAGCGTGCACGCATACAAAGTAAGCGTCAAAGAAGACGGAAGCTACTGCCTTGCCGCGACAGAAGGGACATACAGGGTAGTGGTGGAGTATTGAACCTGAAAGCCGCGTTTCTTTTGGCCCTACTGGGCCTCGTTTTATTTTATCTGCAACCCACAGGACATGTAGTATTTGGACCGCGTGAATCTGGCATGGTCACAATAGAAGCCGGGAAAATAATAATCGTTAATTTGTAATTTTATGAAAACGTCTTCAGTATATCCGCCCGCGTAATGATGCCTTCTATGCGGCCCTTGCTTGCTACAAGCAGGCAGGAGCTGTATTCGAGCATGGCGGTGAGCATGCCAACGTCCGCATCCGGCCCCACGGTCGGCGGCGCTTCGGACATGACGTCATTGACGGTCATGCGGCTGGGGTCGCTGCCTATGGACGACGCGACGTCCTTCTCGCTTATCAATCCTACGACCTTCCCGTTTTCCAGAACCGGAAGCTGGGAAATATTCTTTCGTTTCATGGCCCTCGCCGCATGGGATACCGTTTCGTCCGGCGAGATGAAAAATATTTTCTTGGACATGATGTCCAAGGCACGGAAAGCCCCCGAACTCTTCTTTGACGATTCGAGGGCCGAAAATATTTTCTCGGCCTTTGAAAAAGACGGGTCGGTTTTTCCCGCCTCTATGCGGGCTATAAGCGGCTGGCTTATGCCGCTTACTTCAGAAAGCTTCTGCTGGGTCATGCCCAGGCTCTTTCTTATCCTGCGGATATCGGCGAGCTTAATATTTTTATGCATATTCGCATAATGTGCTATGATAAATATAAATAAAGAATATGCTATAAAGACAAAATGGAAAAGAACTATTTTACTTCCGAATCGGTGACCGAAGGGCACCCGGACAAGTTGTGCGACCAGATATCCGACGCGATATTGGACGAGGCGCTAAGGCAGGATCCTGACAGCAGGGTAGCCGTAGAAACGGGAGCAAAGAACGGCGGCATAACGGTCTTCGGCGAAATGACCACAAGGGGTTACATAGACGTTCCTCGAATCGCACGAGAAGTAATACGCAAAATCGGGTATACCAAGTCGGAATACGGGATAGAATGGGAAACCTGCTCGGTCTGGACGCAGATAACCGAACAGTCCCCGAATATAGCGCAGGGCGTTGACCGGAAGGAACAGGGTGCAGGCGATCAGGGCATGATGTTCGGCTACGCCTGCAGGGAAACGGAAGAATTGATGCCTTTGCCGATAACGCTGGCGCATAAATTAACCATGCGCCTCGCCGAAGCAAGAAAGAAAAACGAGATATCATACTTAAGGCCGGACGGCAAGTCGCAGGTAACGATAGAATACGTCGACGGCGTTCCAAAAAGGGCCGACGCAATAGTCGTTTCCACGCAGCATGACGAGGGGGTGCCGTACGAACAGATAAAGGCAGACGTGCTTGAGAAAATCATAAAGCCGGTCTGCGGAAAATGGATGGACGCAGAAACGAAGATATTCATAAATCCGACGGGCAGCTTTGTGCGCGGCGGGCCTTACGCGGACGCCGGCCTGACGGGCAGGAAGATAATAGTTGATACGTACGGCGGGATGGGCCGTCACGGCGGAGGCTGCTTCTCGGGGAAGGATCCGTCAAAGGTTGACAGGTCTGCCGCGTATGCCGCTAGGTATGCGGCAAAGAACGTTGTTGCGGCAGGCCTTGCAGACAAGTGCGAAGTCCAGCTTGCCTATGCCATAGGCGTTGCCGAGCCCGTTTCCGTGTTCGTTGACTGCTTCGGCACGGAAAAGATAAGCAAGGAAAAAATCTCGGAACTTGTGAGAAAGCATTTCCCGCTCAAGCCGGCGCAAATAATATCTGCATTTGGCCTGAAAAGCCCGATATATCTCAAAACCGCGGCTTACGGCCACTTCGGAAGGCCGGAATTCCCGTGGGAAAAAACAGACAAGGCCGAGATTCTTAGGAAAGAAACAGGCATTTAGTCTTGTCAATATATAGCTATTTATATCGTCCTTTCTAAAAATGTACTTATGAAAGGAATTACGCCCGTCATCTCCACAATATTGCTGCTGCTCATAACCGTTTCTCTCATCGGGGCAGTATATATGTTCTTCGTTAGCCAGACCGAATTGACGACAAAGGAAGTAGGAGAAGGCACGCAGAACACGCTTAATGCGCTTAACACAAAAGTAAGAATCGTCTTCGTGGAAAAAGGATCCCCGATCAAGATATACGTCAGAAATACAGGCACAGTCACGATAAAGGATTCTTCAAGCCTGAATAATATACTTACCGTTTTCGTTGATGGCGTTCCGGCAGGCGGCTTTTGGAGAGATTCTTCTAACGCAGGAGGCGTGACAGAAATACCGGTAGGCGGTACTGTATTGTTCAATGCCGATGATGCGGACGGCAGCTGCGAGGCAGTCAAGATAGACACACCGGGCCAGTCTGCAGCAGCAACGTGCTGATTATTGCTGGAGGCTCTTCCAGATTTTTGCTATACGGGCCTTGGCTTCGTCAATCTCTGCGGGATCGGCATTTGCGAATCTGCGCTGCACCGAGAAATAATTGTCAACCGCAACTGAAGTGGGCAATGAATTGATTTCTGTCCTGCCCGAAGTCACCTCGTAAAGCGGCCATGCCTTGCTCTCCACCGCGGTTCGGGCGACTTCCACGGTAAGCGAAGTGTCGAACCCCCATTTGTCAGGGCACGGGGCAAGCACTTCTATATATTTTGTCCCCGGCAAAGCCAGAGCCTTCTTCATCTTCTTTATGAAATCAGAAGGGTGTGAAATCGAGGCCGTTGCAGCGTAATCAGCGTATCGGGACACGACTTTTGCAAGGCTTTCGGAATAGACGCCCGCGGACTGGTTGTTATAACACAGGCAGACAATGTTGCTTTTTGAACGGATGGCGTCCACGAGGCTTTCCATATGTTCCGCAGTGGCCCCGTCGCCTGCATATGCCACGACAGGCTCGGAAGCGCTTTTTGCTATTGCCCGGGCAACTGCAACCGCGTTCCTGCCCGCGCTGACGAAAGGCACAGAAACGTAGGAATTCGGGTATTTCGCGAGGAGAGCAATTTCGCCGGATGAATGAACGACTATGCACTTTCCTGCCGCGTGCAGGGCTATCTTTAATGCAAGGAGTTCGCCGCATCCTATGCAACCATGATTGCCGGTAATGAAAGTTTTGCCGCTTTCCAGCGTTTCCTTCAATATAGGATCTATAGACACTTTTTCTTCTGCGACTTCCTCGACATCCATATCATCTTCCATACATATCACCCAAATTCCAAAAGGCGCCCTAATAACTCTTGTTTCAGTTCTTTATATTTCTTAACAAGTTCAAGCACGCATTCCTTGAGCTTGTCTTCCTGGCCTGACACAAAATACCACGTCGAATAATCCCCGAGCTTTTTCGGAAGCATATAGCGCCTTATTCCCATCCCGCGCCTTGACGCCGTAAGGAAAAGTTCATTGTGCTTGGGAAATTTTTCCATGGACGCTGCATGCAAGGGGCCCTTCTGCCTTATTTCGTCGACGAATGAATTAAGGTTCCCGTCATCGGGCTTGCGCAGGCCCCTGATCCAGTGGTAGCATGCGGAATAGGAAACGCCGAGTTGCGCTGCTATGTCTTTTATGGCAATGCCCTGCGCAGCCAACGAAACGGCCTTTTCATACAGTGCCGGATATGCCTGCCTTCCCTGCCTCATTTTCTTCCCCTGCTGCGCATAGCCAGAGTCGCGAACGCAAGTACAATGCCGAGCAATACCACGGCGAGCGGCCCTCCATAGTCGTCCGTGCGGCCGAAGAAGTCCGCGACAAAGCGAACCGCCATGCCGAACGGCTCTATGCCCTGTGCATAGAGCAGGAGGTAAATGTTTATGAATACTATAAGAGCCACTGCCGCAAGCACGTACTTCATCATATGACCCAATGAGTCTTCGCTTCTCTGGAAAGCTTCGCGAACATCCCCTCAAAATCCTTTTCTGAGGGCCTTTTCATTACAGCGAAATTGGCAGCGGTGCCGGCTTCCCTTTGCAGGGGCGTCTTGCCGCCCAATGGCGCAGAAAAGTCGACTGTTGCCGAGAATTTTGCGCTGGAGAGTGTTTCAGACAGTTCCTTATACGGGAACGGCCTGAACATCGTTATTCTCGCGACTCCTGCCCTGAGACCGCGCTCCCTTGCCCTGTCTACGGCTTTTTTGGCCGTGGCAGAATGCGATCCCATCATGACCAATATCAAATCCGCGTCTTCCGTCTTGTAATTATCTATCGTGCCGTAAGACCTCCTGAATTTGGCGTTCCATGTTTCAGAAGAGGATTTGAACAGGGAAGCGGCGTTTTCCATCGCCTTGGAGTGCTGCATCTTAAGAGCCGGTTCCCAGGACGGCCCCCCAAGAGCCGCCGGTTTCTTTGCATCTATCCTGTGCGGAAGAGCCGGATTATTCAGGAATGCGGATATGACCTTGTCGCCCGGAATGCTGGCGTCCTCCATAAGCGACGGGTCGTCGAACTGCACGACCGATGGAAGAAGAACCTTGCGGTCTTCTGAAACGCGGCAGGCTATCATTGTCAGGTCCATAAGTTCCTGGAGATTTTCGGCGGAAAACATGACGCACCCGCTGTCTGCCAACGAATAGAAGGCGGAATGAAGTTCGCCGGGCTTGGCTTGCGCAGGCGAGTACAGCACTGAAATTACCGGAAGTCTCATGGAAGCGGGTGTTGAAATATCCGTGCTTTGCAGGCTGCCTGCATCGAGAATTGCCACGGTTCGCCTTCCTGCCATGGAACTGCCGGTCGCGGAAACCGACGGAGTGCTGCTTTGAAGATAGTTTTGCGCGTTTTCTCTGCAGAGCGAAGAGTCTTTAGGCGCAACGCATGCTTCTGCTTCGGAAAGCTTTGCCGCAAGAAGCGCCGCGGTTTTTGCGGAAACGAAATCGTATGGCATTACCTGTTCACCTTCTCCTCTGAAATGGCGTTAAAGGGCGTCTCCCTCAGGCAGACGAGGCAGCCGGTGCATGCGGAATAATTTATTTTCATCTTGCCGTTCTCGACTGTTATGGCCTCGTCCGGGCAGGACATCGCGCCTGGATAGGGATCCAATGCCCTTTTAGCGTTGACTTTTGGCGCAACCGAGTTCCACTTGCTCCTGTCCAGGAATGCCGGCATGCAAACCGGCAGCATCTTGGCATCGTGCTTTATTTCTTCCTCTGAAATTATCATCGAATCACCCTTATTTCATGGCTTTATAGCCTGCTTCGACCGCGGCGTAGGAGTCCTTCCTGCCTTCCGTCTCCATCGCAGCTTTTGCGTTTTTTAACGGTATCTTGCCGAAAGCCTTCAATGCTGCGCCAAGCATGACAGGCACTATGTCGTGGCGTTTTATGGACTCCATTGATACGGAAGACGCGTCCACTTCGCCCGCCTTCTTTGGCTTCGGAGTGTTCGCCATTACAATCGTTTCTTTTTTCGGTTTGATTTCTACCGTAGAATCCAGTAATATAAGAAAATCAGGCGCTTCGGGAATTTCCCTGCTCAGTATGCCTTCCTTCTCCAGCCTTACGTAATGCGAAGAAGGCGGGCCGTTTCTTTCAGGCGTAGAGTCGCTAAAAGACTGGGAATGGAAACCCGACAGGAAACCGGCCCTTGCAAAAATGCGGGAAAGGGTTTCAGAATCCTTTTTGCTTCTCCCAGCGACCTCGAAAGTAACCATATTACCACAATATGTGCTCAGTATCATATAAAGATGCTGAAAATCTCGCATTCCATTTGTGGGATGCGGGACATAAAAAATGCTAATTTCGGGCTTTGCATAATTTTCCGTAAAATCATGCCAATGCTTCTTCTGCAGGCTGTTGCTCCTCACGGTCAGCGCTGACAGGCGTCACATGCTTTATTATTATGATGTCGCCCACCGATTTCACGATGGAATAAGGCACCACAACGCCCTTCTTGTCGCCGACTATCGAAGCGAGATGCGATCCCCTTACGGCATCCACGATGAGCGCCTTGACCTTGAAGCGGTCGAGGTCCAAACTTATGTCTGTGACGCGCCCGTAGTAGACTCCCTTATCAGTGAAGACATCTTTTCTTGCAGTTTCGGAGAAATTGCATACATTCGCGACCATTTTATCACTTCTATTTCTATGTCGGTCAAAGAATTTAAAACCCTGATACAGGTTTTTGATACCTATTCTATATAGATTATCTATTCAGGCTCTGTTGCGCATTTAGACCAAAAATGCCTGCCATCATATATAGCAAAAATTAGGTCATTTTAGCCGGTTTTGCATAGTTTTGAAGAATTGTTGCAGATTTGTTGATTTATGTTACCTGTATCCTCTGCTCCTGTAAAATGCATCGTTTATGTAGATTATCAGTGTGTCTTTGATTACGATATAGTTTAATCTTATAGAACCAACCCGAAGCTTGTAAACGTCTTCCTTCCCGCCCAGTTTCTTAATATCGCACCCGGGTCTTCTCACAAACGGGTTGTTTGAGAGTTCGTCTATTGCCTTCCTGCAGGCAGCCTTGTTTTTCGTATCAAGTTTTTCGAGAAATTTAGAAACATTTTTATGCAGCTTTACCTGAAACATAAAATCAAAGTCTCTTTTTCACATCTTCCCAGTTGTCGTATTCGTTTGGGTTCTTTTCGGCGTGTTTGGCTACTTTTCTTGCCCATGCATCCCATTTTTCCCTTATCAGTTCTCTGACAAGCTCGGTTTTTGACCCGTAGCCTTCGGACTCCACAAGGGTTTCAAGATCCTTGTACTCTTCCCCCTCAAACCTGATTGATATGGTTTTTGCCATAATATCACTGCTTTACATTGTAAAGCAACGTATATAAACACAATCCGCCAGACAGCTGTATTGCAGCGGATTATGTTATACAGGAGAATACCATTAAATCACTATATACTATTCCAGCGGCATTCTCCTCGTATAAAATTTGCTTTACTAATATCAAGTAATGACTATGCGGAAAATCATCGGGGATGACGGTGACGTAGAAGTGCTTTGCAAGCACGCGTAGGACACGGGAAAGGCTTACATACCTGTGATGGCTGCATATGCGGGAATGACAGTCTGGTTGAGACGCAACATGGAATTTTGAAAAGAAACAAATTCACAGAATTGAAATGAATGATCAACAAAGCTGCACCGCTATTATTTCGTCATACTTTATGCAACAGTGCCTCTATTCACTGTTACACCAAATAGCGAGATGGTTGGTATAAATGCTATTCCTAAAGCTCGAACCTGCTATTATAAAACTTTTGTCCCAAATAGGAATTGTGTGCTGGGGTAGCCAAGCTTGGTCCACGGCGCAGATTGGCATATAAAGCCAAGCGCAAGTTTGCTAAACCTGTGTGCTTTCGGGCACGCGAGGGTTCAAATCCCTCCCCCAGCGTCGGGCCGGTAGTCTAGCGGCTATGAGTCATTGCATGGACTAGCAAACGCCGCCTTTACACGGCGGAGGACACAGGTTCAAATCCTGTCCGGCCCATTTTTATGTATTATTATAATTGCCCCTGCAGAAGGGCATGGGCCGCGAAAGAAAGCATAAAAGCCTTGCTTTAAAATTAAAGCAAGCGAGCTCCCGTCGTCTAGCCCGGCCATTTCCGGAGGCGCCGGAAACCGTAAGGATAGAAGCCTTTCGAGCTTCGGACACGGGTTCAAATCCCGTCGGGAGCATATTTGAACTGAAGGCTCATTCAAAAACGAAGTTTTTGAAACGTCCGGAGGACATTTGTCCTCCGTGCGAATCCCGTCAGGCGTATGCCGTTTGAGAACAGCTTTTATCCCTTCCGCTTCAATTGAGTTCATGCTATGGCTGTTGGCTCCGGCGTCGCTTTTGGCAGGGAGCGCTATGTTTTTTCTGTTAGGCGGAATGCCCGCAGTCGTAATATTTTCCATGCTTTGGTTTGACAAAATAGTTCTGCGTACCGTGACTCTGGCCATCCTAGGCATAGAGCTTACCACGATTTCCACCATATTAATTGGGATGGCATTCGGTTCGGTCACCGGCTTTATTCTTGCGATAGTGCTGATCCCGGTGCTCGAAGGCGTGAAAATGATGATCGTGCCCATGCCTTCGGAAGTTCCGCCGTTCGTGCCTACGCCTTATCATCTGCTTGACGGACTTGTAGCCGCTGCCGCGCCGTTGTTATTATGGCTGCCGTTCTATGCGGTAGTTGCCGCATTGCTCGCCGGAAAATTGGCGGCGGACGCGACGATAGACACGTTCGTATTCTCCAAGCCGTTTGACGTCATATCAGGTGTCACGACTTTTGTTTTCAACATATTCATAAGCTGGCACTTCGGCGCGTTTCTGGTGTCACTTCTGTGACACGCCGAGGATTAAAGTCTTACTTCCCAATTTGTGGCTATGAAAATACTCGCGGTCTCGGATCTGCACAACGATTTTCGGCAGGTAAAGAAGCTTGCCGAACAGGCGGAGAAGGAGAACGTGAACGCGGTCGTGATATGCGGCGACATCACGTACTTTGACGAATACATGGACGGGATGATAGGGCCGTTCCTCAAGAAGAACAAGCAGGTGCTGTTCATTCCGGGCAACCACGACAGCGAGGCCACGACGGACTTCATAACGAAAAAATACGGCATAAAGAACCTGCACGGCGATTCGGTCACGATAGGCGGCGTTTCTATTTTTGGCGCGGGCTGGACCACGAATGTCGGCCCCACGTGCATATCAGAAAAAGAAATGAAGAAGTACCTTGAGCGCGGCTTTGAGAAGTCCGCGGAAGGGAAGCGCATCATGATAACCCACATCCACCCGAAAGGAAGCAGGATAGAGAAAAAATTCAAGTTTCCCGGAAGCTCGTCGGTTGCAAAAGCGATATATGAGCTGAAGCCGGATGCCCACTTCTGCGGCCACATACACGAGGCCGAAGGCATGGAAGAATTCATGGGCACAACGCATGTCTTTTCCATAGGCAAGCACGGCCGCGTCATAGAGGTCTGATATCACGGACTGCCCGCGATGCGCGCTGTTTCTTGACGAAGAAGACGTCGCAGGGGCGAAGAAGCGCTCGAAATGCTTCGCGTGCGGGTATTATTTTGACTGCTGCTGACGGCATGCCGGTTCAATTCCTTTAAAAAATCTCCTTCCAAGTGTTATTCCAGGCACGCGGGGGTCGTGTAGCCTGGCCAATCACGCAAGGTTGAGGGCCTTGTTCCTTAGTGGATACGGGAGTTCAAATCTCTCCCCCCGCATATTTTCTTAAAAATAATTTTCAATTGCAGTTTGACATGCTTGCAGACATGCGGGCCACGAAACCGGTGAATTCCGCAAGTTTGTGATATATACGATCTATTGGAGGACGCCTTACGGTTTCGTTCCTATAGTGGCGTTTGGCTACCCTTAACGGTTTTGCATAGCCGGCACCGATTACCAGTGCGGCATTCGTTCGTTTTCGTATATTTTCCGGGACGGTTTGGCGTGCAGTACACGACATGAGAAGTCTGAAATAGGATATTTTAACCTTTTATTGATAAAGACTTTGTTTAAATAATCGGTTTCTGTTTAATAAATAGGGAAAGCGTTTAAGAATTATATTCTTGCCGTTCTCTGGGCTTTGTAAGAATAATCCGATTTTTCCGACAAAATTATAAGCGGGTTCTGTTGCAAAGTCTTTACTATCTCTCACAATTAGAACATACTGCGGATGATATGTAAAAAATGGAGAAAACAGCCGGCCTTATATTGGCCGCGCTCCTCGTTATAGCGTCGGTATATGCAGCGAATCAGTCTGTAGCGCTACCGACGGAGGGCGCGCTGGGGCTTCAGTTGCTGGGGGGAGACGTTTTCCGATTTCGTATTTGGTTTAAGGATGGCACTGGAGTTTGACGAACAGACCAGGTTGGGAATCCTGCAGGAAAGATTCAACAAGCTGGAAGCGCAGCAGGAAGAATGGCTTGAAATAAAAGCCGTGGCAGTCCAGCAAAGCGATAACGGGACGCTCACGGGCAGCCAGAAGGAGTCGATCGCAACCATCCTGAATACCAAGCACGATATGCTCGTCAAGGAGTATGTCGCCTTGGGACGCGCGGTTGACAGCCTCAAAACGCAGGCAAATGCAACGGGCGACGCGGCATTGGAAGCCGCGGCTTCGGAGCTTGCCGGCAAAATCGGCGAGTCGGACCTGTCCGAAGGGCTGAATGCGCAGCTGCCGGTGGACCTTGACAACGTGACGTTTGACAGTGAAGGTCCTGTAACGGCGGACGAAGCGAAGACGCGGGCCGAGGATAAGCTCGGTTTTGAGGCAACGAGCGTGACAGAGGAAGCGCGTGGCAACGTGACGTACTACGTTGTCAAGGGCAATGAAAGCAGCACCGACGGAAGCTTTGAAACAAAGAAATTCTACGAGGCATGGGTGCGCGCCGACACCGGAGCGATAGCAGCGGCGTACATTGCCGTTTCGTTCCAGTCGGAGCAGATACCGGCGGCGGAAATCCAGAGCAACGCAAAGACCGCCAATCCGAACGGCACCAAGCTGGACGGCAATGAATCAGACAGCAAGCCTAACGGCAACGAGAAAGGCCACGCAAAGCCCAAAGGCGGCTACACGATCCTGCAGCCGATAACTTACATCAAGATATACCATGAAATCGGCAACATCGTGCAGCAAGTATCGGGCGGAAACACATACGTTTCCACTGAGAGCACGGCCAATTCCAATACAGAATCCAACGCCAACAGCAGCAACGGCGGATCCGGGCAACATGGCAACGGCTACGGTGACGGCGGAGAAGGAACGCAAGGCAGTAGCGGGTACGGCAACTACACGAACGGCCCGACGGGCGGCAACGGCAGCACAAGTGCGGATGCATACAGCAACACGACCGTCATTTCAAAGGCCGGCGACAAGGGCGCGAGCACGGCTGAGAGCGATTCCAACACGCTTGCCGTAGGAAACAGCGGCAACAAAGGGATGAGCGACGCCGCGACCGAATCCGAAACGGACAGCTACGCAGAAGCGGGCGACAAGGGAGAAAGCACCGCGACGTCTGACTCAGAGACCGATTCCGTTTCCCACAGCGGAGAAGACGGCACAAGCGGCTCTGAAGCAGGCTCGGACACGAAGTCCGTCGCCATTAGCGGCGACAACGGCTCGAGCAGCGCCAGTGCATCATCCAGCACAACGGCAATAGCCGTGAGCGGATTCTAAGAGCGCCATTTTTTCTTTTTTCACAAGCGATGCCTGGTCAAATATACGTTTAAACGTCTTCTTCCGAAATAAAATGATGCCGTGCACCGTTTGCGGGAAGAGCGAGATGATGCCTTACATGTGCAAGTTCTGCTCGCTTGAATTCTGTTCACAGCACAGGTTGCCGGAGAACCATAACTGCGCGGGGCTGGCGCAATGGAAGAACAACCGAACTTTCGGGAAAATAATTTACCCGCCGATGCAGGACAAAGCCGTGGGGAAACGGAACAAACCGGAGCTTGGCGAAGGCATATTAAAAGCGGGAATCACCTTGTTTTTCTTGCTGGCATTAATCGTATTCATATTGCTGTGATCGCATGCCTTGCTGCAGGATCATTGTAAGCGGAAAGGTGCAGGGGGTCGGTTTTCGGGCTTTCGCCAAAAGGCAAGCCGATTCCCTTGATATTGCGGGCTGGTGCAGGAATCTTTCCACGGGCGAAGTGGAGATAATGGCGAAAGGGGCTGAAGAGAAAATAGAAAATCTCACGGCGTTGTTAAGAAAAGGCCCCCCGAAGGCACGAGTTGACGCGATGCACGTTGAACAGGCGAAAGATTGCGATGAATACGCCCGATTTGAAATAATAGCAAAGAACACCGATTCCGGAACATTATAGCGTTCCTTGCATATAGATGATTGGAACAAGGGGACTTTTACCTGCAATCCGCTATAAGGCGCATAAATGCAGGTTTTTATATTTTCTAAGCTAATTAATTGAATGCCAAGAAAACCGAGAGAAGACACGCACAGCTACAGGGGGTGGCTGAACTCGGACAGCTTCGTGAAAAGAGCGCTTGCGGTTGTCGGCTATAACCTTGCAGGCTCTCTGGTCATATATGGGGTCATCATCGCCGCCGCCCTTCTCTTGCTGGCATTTGCCTTCGTGGTAAACATATTTATTTAATGGCTCGCAGAAGAATAGCAGACGCGGTTTTTCCTATGGGAAATAATCAAAGCAATTACGTCCTGTAAATGAAGAAAGCTGCCGTGAATATAAGGTATAGAATCGCGAGAACCAGTGCTATATTAGATGAAAGCCCTCCGGTCCAAAGCCTTATTGACTCCAAAGCAAGGCCGAGGCCTATGAGAAAGCGGATCCAACTTCCGGCGGCCATGTGTTACGTTCACGGCAGAACCTTTTAATACTTTAGTCTAAGTCTAATGTATGTTGATGCATAGAACTATGCATCAAGACGGGCATAAAGTTTGGCAACTTTTTGTGAACATTATTATAGCGCTAAACCTTATGCTCTTTATCTGTATCCAAGGCGTTGCTTCCGATTCAGGCAAACGCCTTTGCGTGAAGAAGCACTTCAGGATGCGGAACATTATGAAGGCGCGATATTCATTATCATGCCGGATGAAGGCGCAAGCAGGCAATACTCTATTAGTGTGGTGCAGGAACTCTTCCTGCCAATTCAATTCCGGTTGATCCCGCCGGAGATTACTGCTATCAGGATTCGGCTAAGCCATGCGAGGCATTGTCGCAAGACAAGCCGCACTGCTCAGTAACACGTAGTCAACCTGCCCTCGAGCGGGGGATAACCTTGGGAAACTGAGGATAATACCCCATAGGCGATAATGGCTGGAAGGCCTCTTCGCCGAAAGCTTCGGCACTCAAGGATGGGACTGCGGCGGATTAGCCTGTTGCGGGGGTAAGTTCCCTGCAAAGCTATAATCCGTACGGGTCGTGAGAGCGATAGCCCGGAGATGGTTTCTGAGATTTGCAGAGTAGTTTTTGTGGATCCGGATGTTTCGGGGCCGATACTCCGGATTTTCTGTTCTGCGAACAGAAAACATGAAACCAGGCCCTACGGGGCGCAGCAGGCGCGAAAACTTCGCAATGCATGAAAGTGTGACGAGGGGATCCTGAGTGAACCCGCAATGCGGGTTCTTTTGCCGAATGTAAACAGTTCGGCGAATAAGTGGTGGGCAAGACGGTTGCCAGCCGCCGCGGTAATTCGAAGAATCGTAACCATAATCAGCTGGTAAATCGGAAAACCGATTCTTGATTTCCGGTTCTTCGAACCGTAAATAACCGCGCCACGAGTGGTAATCGCTTTTATTGGGCCTAAAGCGTCCGTAGCCGGCCTGTTAAGTCCCTGGTTAAATCCTACAGCAAACTGTAGGGCTTGCTGGGGATACTATCAGGCTTGGGATCGGGAGAGGTCGAGGGTACGGCATGGGTAGGGGCAAAATCCTTTAATCCATGTCGGACCACCTGTGGCGAAGGCGCTCGACTGGAACGAGTCCGACGGTGAGGGACGAAAGCTAGGGGAGCGATCGGGATTAGATATTGAAAAGTTTCAACTTTTCAAATTAGTGAGAAATGAGATTTTTTCAACTAAATACCCCGGTAGTCCTAGCTGTTAACGATGCCCGTTTGGTGTTACACGTTCTTAGTGAACGTGTAGTGCCGCAGCGAAGGCGTTAAACGGGCCGCCTGGGGACTACGGCCGCAAGGCTCAAACTTAAGGGAATTGGCGGGGGAGCACTACAAGGGGTGGATGCTACGGTTTAATTGGATTCAACGCCAGGAACCTCACCAGGGAAGACAGCAGAATGAAGGTCACTCTGAAGGGGTTACCAGACAAGCTGAGAAGTGCTGCATGGCCGTCGTCAGTTCGTGCTGTGAAGTGTCCTGTTAAGTCAGGAAACGAACGAGACCCGTGCCGCTAGTTGCCACTTTCCGCTACGGCGGGGAAGCACTCTAGCGGGACCGCTGGTGCTAAACCAGAGGAAGGAGCGGGCCACGGCAGATGAGGGTAAGGTAAATCCTATATATACTGACCTTGACAAGGTTAGTATATGCCCCCAACGTCAGTATCTTTGAAACAAATTAGGAAGATGTTCCATGAAATAAAACGCATTACAAAAAACTTCAGGGAACTGCAATCCGAAATTCTGCAAGACAACGCATCGCGAATTCTGGTATTTCGGCTTGCTCTCTGCATGTCCCAAAATGAGTTTGAAAGAAATATGGGACTTGCAAACAAGAACATAAGCAAGTACGAAACCGGTAAAATACAGCATATGAGGCCAAATACGGCCCGGCAATATGCCTCAAAAATTCTGATGCTGTTGGAAAAAGCGGAAATAACGGAGGAGAAGACGATAATGTCTTTCAAGAGGATGTCTTCGGAGTCAAACGGCTTTCTTAAGGCCAACCAAGGCACGGAAAAAGTCTTGTTGGCTCAAAGGAAAGGCGCAATGAATTCTCTCGGTAAAAGATTTACCGCGCAAGAGAAGAATCTGAAGAAGCTGTTAGAATTGAACGGTTTCGTACCTGAAATAAATTTCGCACTGGACAGGGAGAAAGCGATTATAACGGACGTTTTTTTGAAAGAACCTTTCGTTGCCATTGAATGCAAGGAAATAATTTCCGAAAATCGAAGACAAATAAAGGAACAGATAAGAAACCTTGCATATCAGGGATATAAAATTAAGTTCAATTTTCCGGCGATAAAACTCGCTGCCTTTGTGATATGCCAATTTAAACTATCACTTCGGGATATGCAGGAGTTAAAAGGACCTTATGATTTTGTTTCGACAGACGTTGGGGGCGCGGATTTGCTTTCCTTCAGCCGAAGTCAGTATGGCCTTAATTCCCTTGGGCTACACGCGGCATACAATGCGCCGGACAATGGGATGCGACCCCGAAAGGGGAAGCCAATCTCTTAAACCGGCGCTTAGTTCGGATCGAGGGCTGCAACTTGCCCTCGTGAAGCCGGAATCCCTAGTAAGCGAAGGTCATCATTCCCGCAAGTTCAGATGACCGAGGCATATGCCTCAGACTGCCTGGCGCGGCGTAGAAGCGCAACGAGAGATGACTGAGAATGGGCGGCTGACTACTTATGTCAGCAGACGGTTTGACAATGATCTCGCAAAAGCTTATTCGCCAGGCAGATACAGCAGCACTATGATGGATTTGCGGAAGTGGAATCTTTCGCTGAATACGTCCCTGCTCCTTGCACACACCGCCCGTCAAGCCATCTGAGTGGAGTCTTGGTGAAGCCCGCGACGAATTAACGCGCAACCGCGCGTTCAGTTGCTACGGGTCGAACCATGGTTCTGCAAGGAGGGCTAAGTCGTAACAAGGTAGCCGTACGGGAACGTGCGGCTGGATCACCTCCTATATATCTTTTGTGTTGCATTATGCCGCACTGATAGACTGCCAATTGCTTGCGCCTTCATCCGGATTTTTTGATATTAATTTCTGCGCGCGAAGCGCTGTACAAAATTAATTGGTGATTGATTAAAATTCGTACCAGCGATTCCTTCTTTTTAGTGTTTTAATGCGATATAATGCATTATGCGCAGAAATTCAATGTACGTACATGGCAGAAAGTGCTGGTTCTGCGGAAAATATGGCTTGTCGCGCCTTAGAGACAAGCGCGTTAAGTGCAGAACGTGCAGAAGGTCTTATAGCCTGAAGAAGTTAAAAACGGATCTCGCGGTTTTGTACTACTTCTATCTTGAAGTCAGCGCCAAAAAGTGCGCTAAAGAACTAAAGTTAAGCTACAATGCTGTATCGAGAAGATATATGCAATATCGCAAAGCGATATTGCATTATACGGAGCATGAATTCAGAAAACTCAGAGGGTTGATAGAAGCCGATGAATCCTATTTTGGCGGAAAGAGGAAAGGCAACAGGGGAAGAGGCGCATTCAACAAACAGCCTGTTTTCGGCATTCTGGAGAGGAATGGAAGCGTTTATACGGCAGTAGTTGATAATGTATCTGCGGAAACGCTGTTCAAGCACATTAAAGAAAAAACTAAAAAAGGCTCTGTGTTTTACACAGACGATTTCAAATCCTACAAGGATTTGAAACAGTATGGAAAGCATAACAGAATTAAACACTCAAAAATTTTTGGCAAAGGGCATAATCACATCAACGGAATAGAAGGATTTTGGAGCTTTGCCAAGGAACGATTTCACAAATACCATGGCATCAGCAAAAAGAATTATTTGTTCTACGTAAAAGAAATGGAGTTTAGGTTCAATCATAGAAAACATGACGTTTATCCTTTACTAATAGAGATAATCAGGCAATTTGGTACGAAAATGAACTAATCACCTAAAATTTTATCATCCTTAATGCATATCTTTGTAGTTAACAGCTCTCTTAAGAAAATTGTATCATTTTTACCTTCCGTTAAAATTATTCTTTTCATTATAAGCCTCTCAGGTCGAGTTTCAAATCTTCTAATTCTGCTGTTGCCATTTTCCTATCTAGCTCTTGCGAAACTATGCTGTCATCCAAACGATCTACTCTTATTATATTTAATTCCTTAGTGAGATAGTCTTGATATGCCGGTTCGAGCCTGTCAGATGTAACTATGTCCAAAACATCAGAGCTATGAGTGGTTATAAAAAATTGCGCGTTATTCACAATCGAAAAATCGATTATTTGACGTATGACCTCTGCTATATAAGCAGGATGCATATGCGTTTCCGGTTCCTCTATCAAAATTATCTTACTTGCGAGAGATGTCCGTGCGATTAATCCTATCAATGCCTTGAATCCATCCCCCATGAATGAATATGGTATTTCATATTCTTTCCCATTTTCTTTAAACAATAACATATCGAAATCAAATCTTTCCAAATTCTCTACTATCTTTCTTCTTTGTAAATATTTTTGGATTTCGTTTATTTTTGATTTATTCAAAGACATTTTTGTTCGTTCAGTCACGAGTAAATTATTTATCATGGCCGAAATCTTCTCTTCTTTTTCATTTGCCCTGATATGAGAAAACGAAGGCCTTGTTATTACAAATTTTACAAATCCGTGACCTGTACGAGATATATCTTTGTCGATATAATCTAAAAACGGTTCAATATGCTCCAAGATTTGGGGCGTATAAGAAAATAAATTCGCCTTTTCTTTGCCTGTCTCGATACTAATAGACTCTCTTTCTATTTCGGAAAATACTTCATTTTTTACTAATATTTTATCAAGCATTTCTTCTGCCTTTTCCCATGCGTTTTTATTGACATGCGGCACGGATTCTTTTAATCTTTCGATTAAATCCTTCTTGAACTCGCCCAAAATTTCTTTTAATTCGGGTTTTGATAGAACAAAATATCTATTTTCTTCCGCCGATTTAATAACGACCCTAGATTCCTTCATATTGACATTAATGAAACTTGAAATATGCGAATTGTATGCCGATGCTTGTATTTTGAACATATTTTTTTCTAACGCCCAATATATGGCCTGTAATATAGAAGTTTTACCTGTATTATTTTTTCCGACTATCAAATTGATTTTTCTTGGATGAACAACTAACTCATTTATACCTTTAAACCCGGAAATCTCAACTGCAGTTATTTTCATACAATTCCCAAATATAACACGCTACTTTAAGGTACTTTTTTATTCGTTTCCTTTACCCGTGGCTTATTCCAATATGGACTTTTACATTTTAAATTGGAACACACTTTCGGTAATTTTATTCCCCGCTGAAGCCATTCGTGACCACATCTAGTACACTTTAATTTCGCTGGTTCAAACATATGATGGCACATAGGGCATTCTGTCATATTTATGACATATACCAATAAGTATATATAAACATTATGTATAGATATACTTATTAGTATATACCAATAAGTATGTTAAAATTGTCCATAACTATATGCTTATTAGTATATATACCAAAAACACAATACTGGCATAAATTATCAATATTTCATCTCATAAGATAAATCACTTAGAATATCAGTTTAAGCGCTAGTTTGCATCTAATAAACTATGAATTAAAAAATGTAGCATTACTTGCCCAGCGCCCATTTCTTCAGTTCATCATAGTCCGCAGCTCCGCAAATGAACTTGCCGGTCTTCTTGTTGTAGAAGAAAGGAACGCCCCCGCACCTGCCCTTGTCTATTTCCATGAACATGCGGGCATTGGCCTGATTGTGCCAGACTTCGATTTTGTCTAACGTGATGCCTTCCTCTTTTTCAAGACGCTCGACCAACGGCACCATCTGCACGCAGAAGTGGCATTCCGTGCCGTAAAATTCAATGAGGTCTCCCATAATTATTCCTTTCCGTGCAAGTATAAAAAATCTATTTTGCCTTGTAATATTCCACGAGTGCCTTGATGGAGCGGACAGCCGCCTCGGGATACTCAAAGGTCGGTATGCCGTTCGCCTCCAAGTTCCTGCTCAGAAGCTCCGTGAACTCGCCGCCTGTTGATACGACAACTATAGGCTTCTTTTTCCGGTCATTCATCTCGATTATCATATCCACTATGTCCGTAGTTATGCGCGGCGTCTGGTATAATGCTATAAGGAGTATCGCATCAATGGCGCCGTCCGCAAGAGATGCTTCCATTGCTATTTTATATCGCCCGGTCGTCGCATCCCCGACAAGATCCAGCGGATTGCTTACGTTCACAAGCTTCGGCAATTGTTTCCTCAGTGATTTGCGGGTGAGCCGCGACATCTCCGCCATCTGCAGGCCGTTCGCAACCACGTAATCCGTGCTCAGGACGCCGTAACCGCCGCCGTTGGTGATTATCTGAACGCGGCCGCCCTTTGGCCGCACGCAGGCCTCAATAACCCTCGCATAATTGAACATGTCATAAAGGGAGTCTGCGCGTATTATTCCTGCCTGCCTGAACGCGCCGAAGTATATCTCGGCCGAGCCGGCCAGAGAACCTGTATGCGATACTATGGCGTGAGAACCTTCCGGCGTGATGCCGCCTTTTATGACTATGACGGGCTTTTTCTTCGTCACGTTCCTCGCCGTTTCCAGGAATTTCCTGCCGTTCTTGACGCCCTCTATATACATGCATATCACTTTCGTGTCCCTGTCGTTGCCCATGTATTCAAGGAGGTCCGATTCGTCTATGTCCGTCGCGTTGCCGTAGCTTGCGAACTTGGCAAAGCCGTATCCTCTTGAAGTGGCCAAATCCAGTATGGCAGAACCTACGGCGCCGGACTGGCAGATGAACGAAATCCCGCCCTTTCCGGGCCGGGTAAGCCTGTACCTCGGCAGAAACATCGTGTCCAGTTTTGTATGCGAATTGAAAGTCCCAAGGCAGTTAGGCCCGATTGCCCTGATTTTGTACTGCTTGAGCGTCTTCTTCAGTTTTTCTTCCCCTTCTGAGTTGCCCACTTCCCGAAAACCCGCAGTAACTATGATGACGTTCCTGACGCCTTTCTTCCTACACTCACCCAGGACCTTGAAAACAAGTTCCACGGGCACGGCAATAACCGCTAATTCTATTTTTTCTTGCACAGATACGACCGAATCATAGGTTTTTAGGCCCAAAATCTCATCTGCCTTCGGGTTTATAGGGAATATCTTCCCCCCATAGCGGCCATCTACAAGATTGCGTATTATGACATTGCCTACCTTTCCGCTCTCCCGCGAGGCTCCGATGACTGCGATGCTCTTTGCCTTGAAGAACGGGTCAAAATTCATGCTACCAATATAGAATTCCTAAACCGAAACTTAAAGATTTATTTGGCCGTCCACAATTAAAAGGATGAAAATTCTTGCTGAAAGAGAGGCGGAGGCGTTCCTTAAAAAATACGTTTCTGTTGCCAAAAGCACTGTGGTGAAAAAAGCCGCTGGATTCTGGAAGCCTCCGTTTGTTCTGAAAATCGTTTCGGAAAAAGCTCTTCATAAAAGCGATATAGGCGGCGTTGTAGTCGTGAAAAGGAACGAAGACGCCAAGGATGCGTATGAAGCGCTTGTCGCTATCGCGAAGAAACGGAAGCTCGCGCCTTATTCGATAATCATGCAGGAATACCTGCAAGGCGTCGAAATGATCATAGGAGTAAAGAAAGATCCGGCATTTGGCCATGCCATAATGATAGGAACGGGCGGCACACTTGTAGAATTGATTAGAGACGTTTCCTTCAGAATATGCCCTGTAACCGAAAAAGATGCCGCACAGATGATTGGGGAATTGAAGATGAAGAAACTTCTATACGGCTTTAGAGGCTCGGCTAATGCCGATATCAATGCCCTGAAGAAAGCGATAGTGAAAATATCGCAAATATGCAGAAGGCATAAAATTGCCGAGATGGACATCAACCCGCTTATTGTCGGAACAAGGAACGCAAAGGTTGCCGATGCAAGGATAGTAATGGAATAAATAGAGCTTTTCTGCCATGCAAGCATAGTAATGGAATAAATAGAGGAATGAAAAAAGAAATCTATGTTTGTTGCATCTTATTCACGCAGAAAGAACGAAATAATATCACGTCTTGCCGACTTTGCGGCCATTCCCAGAACGCCAGAAACGCTTTTTCCAGAACTCGCATTCTGCCTTCTTACGCCCCAATCCAAGGCCGTGAATTGCGATTCTTCATTAAAAGAAATGATGAGGCAGAGCGTGCTGTTTGACGGGACCGAAGATGCGGTGAAAGCATGCATAAGAGGCGTGCGATTCCATAACCAAAAGTCGCGCAACATAGTAGAAGCACGCAAGCACATGCAAGTTTTGCCTCGTGTAGTCGCAATGCCGCCAACCGAAGGCAGAGAATGGCTTGTCACGAACATCCGCGGCATCGGCTACAAGGAAGCGTCGCACTTCCTGCGAAATGTGGGCAACGGCAAAAACATCGCCATACTTGATCGCCATATTCTAAAAAATCTTCTGAAGCATGGGGCAATAAATGAAATACCCAAGACCATGACCAAGAAACGCTACATGGAAATAGAAGAAAAGATGCGTGAATTTTCCAGGAAAGTGAAAATGCCCATGGAACACATGGACCTTCTGTTCTGGGCGGAAGAGGCGGGCATGGTTTTCAAGTGAATCACTTCATCCTGACAATCCTTGCAACCTTGTCCGACATTCTGACTTTTACCGATTCGCCCGTCCTCATAGCGACAATCTCCTCGTTGTTGTCCCACGAGAAAGTGGCGTCCCCGCGGGTGAGCTTTATTTCCACGGTAGAATCTTCAGGCGTGATCTTGTGATCCGCCTTCTTTGCCAAGTTGTTGAATGCAATGCCTATGCCGCTCTTGAAGATCTTCTTCGTGATTGAGTAATAATATGCCGTAGAGCCGAAAGGCGTGGACACGACCGCGCCGTCTCCTATCAATTCGTCGTTGACCTGCTTTCCGTCAACGAATAACAGGAAGCGGATCGCGTGAATCGGCCTCTTGTTCCGTATCACTATGTCATTAACTGCAAGAATACGTTTCCCCCTCCATTCCGCTTCCAGCTTCCTGTATTCTTCAATCCTGTATTTTCCTGCCTTCAGATTTTGCAGAATTTCTGACAGCGGTCCCGCTTCGCATTTTACGCAGATATTATGGCCTCTCACAAGAATTTTCGGGATCCCCGGGTAAAGGCGCTCGGACATCAGGAACGTGCCGTCCCCGCCCAAGGAAACGACGATGTCCGGGCTTCTTTCATCATAAATGAAAGACGCGGCCTTGACGTCCTTCTTATGGAGCCGTATCGCCTCCCTGTCCCTTCCGAATATCGCGATTTTCATGGATTAGCCGCATCCGACACATCAACGGGCGCTGTAAAGTTCAAATAACATTTGCCCTAAAAATAATAGAATATATCGGATATAAAGGCGCAATGGCGCAGTTCAGTACTCTTGCAAATAGTTAATGCCGTTGAGATGGGCTGATTTTACGATATCTTCTTTTGCCAGTATTTCCACCCATCCTTTCTCGCGGCCTGCAGGGACTTTTATTACGGCGCTTTTTGTATTATTGGCCATGAAGCCGCCCCATTCCACGCCGTTCAATTCCACCATCAAATTGACCTGCTCTTCCGTGGCACTATCAACAAAGTACACAATGACCTCCCCTCGCACGTAATCCGCCGGCTCGTCTGGAACGGGGGCGCTTTGCATCTCTTCGACAAACAATAGCTTCTTCTCGGTCTTCTGCATCTTCACGATATGATAAGGCGACGACATTGACATTGTTACTATATCTTCCGCGCCCGGAGCGGTTCTCTTGACGACAATTTTCACCTCATCGCCAGTTTCTATTGTTTTTTGTATTTCTATTCCATATCCGCCCGTAGGCTGCGTGCCCATGAATACCGCTATGATCATTTGCCCGTTGAAATCAACTTCGGGCAGGGTTTTGATGCTTGTTTCGGAGGAATGCAGATTTTGCCAGAATTGCGCCCATTCACCTTCCGTCCTTATCACATAGTTTCCTTTCTCAACGCCGTTAAGCTGCGATCCTTTGTCTACCGTTTCAAAGCCGATTTTGGGCTTTATTTTATCCGTCTTCTGGGAGCCTTGCGTTACAGTTTCATTGGCCTCCAAGGTCTTGTTATCTTCTTTCTTTATCCCGGTATTATCATCAATATCGGCGCTCTTGAGCGATTTGGCAACCGAGCATACGGCATTGCCTTGCATGTCAACGTATGCCGTAAATTCTATTTCTCCTGTATTGGCTTCTATCAGGTAATAGGGCTGTATTTCTATCTGCTTGTTGCACAATTCTGATATGTTGCCTATTTCCTCATTTATCTGCGATTCGGCAAGATAAACGCTTGTAATAGTAGTGCCGGGATTTTTGGATAGAAATTGCTCTATCGCATCTATCTGGCCCGGATTCACTGACGCCGCGCATCCACTGACCATCAGAATTCCCAATATCGCGATTAAGCTTGCTGCAGGATTCATTTTCATTAATGATATTGCGAATGCTGCTATTTAACGATTTCTATTTGTTAGGGTTTCCGCCTTGGACTAATCGCACTCGCCTATTGCTTCGTCAAGAATGTCCAGACCATGTTCTGCCTGTTGCTTATTTATAATCAACGGCGGGCATATCCTTATCGAGCTTTTTCCTGCGGGCAAAAGGAGCAAGCCTTTCTCAGCGGCCTTGCAGAGTATCTGCGAGCTTTTAACTTCATCATTCACCTTCCCATTCACGATTTCGATACCTATCATCAGGCCGATTCCGCGCACATCGCCTATGATATCATGGGTTTGCTTCATTTCATGAAGCCGCTTCAACATCATTTTGCCTATTTTTGCGGCATTTGCACCAAGCTTCTTTTTCTTCAACTGTTCCAGCGTGGCAATGCCGGCAGCGCATGCTATGAGGTTGCCCCCAAAAGTGTTTGCATGGGCGCCCGGCGGCCAGTCCATTATTTTATTGCTCGAAATCGTCGCCCCGAGCGGCATGCCGCCGCCTATGGCCTTGCTCATTGAGACTATGTCCGCCTTGACACCGAAGTTCTCCATGGCCATGAACTTGCCCGTCCGGTAGCAGCCGGACTGCACCTCGTCCGCACACAGCAGCACGCCGTATTGGTTGCACAGCCTTCTCAGCCCTTTGACGAAGGCTTTAGGCGGCACTATGTACCCTCCTTCGCCGCACACAGGCTCGAAGAATATTGAGGCAACGCCGCCGTGCCTCTTCATTGCGTTTTCGACGTTCTCAAGATACCGCATCGCCTGGTCGTTTTCGCTTCCGGCGTAAGGCGACCTGTACAAATAGGGATACGGAACATGCATCGCCGGCATGAACGGGCCGAACCGGTCCCTTTGCACCGGCCTTGAATCGGTGAGGGAGAGCGAACCCATAGTCCTTCCGTGGAAAGAAGGCTTGAACGCTATCGTCCATTTCCTGTTAGAGTGCCATCTCGCCAGCTTGTACGCTGCTTCCACGCTCTCGGTGCCGGAATTTGAAAGAAACACTTTCCCGAACCCCCGCGCATGCCCAAGCAAGGTCTCGCAGAAGCGCACAGGAAGCTCGGCGTAAAAATCCGAGAACCCGCAATGCAAGCCGAGTTTCGCCTGTCTTGCTATTGCGCTGGCAACAGCCGAATCCGTATGCCCAACGCCCATCACCGCGACGGACGCCGAAAAATCAAGGTATTTCTTCCCGTCAACGTCCCAGATCTCCATGCCTTTCGCTTTCTTGTAGACAAAAGAATATTCCCGCGTGAGCGAAGGCGAAGAAACCTTGCCGTCCCTGCGTATTATCGCGACGGACTTCGGCCCCGGACGACGGCAGATGAATTTTGTCATATTTATAAATTATTGGAAACGCGGAATATAAAGGAAAATAAACAATATAAAAGCTTCCTTCAACTAATCCAATGCCTAAAAAACAACCCGGAACTTATCGTACAAGCTCTATGCAGAATACGCTCGGGAATATCAGAAACGCCCGCCTCGGAAGAGACCGTTTATACCATCTCCCTGTCGCGAAATTGATTCCACCATCGGAAAACCCATATACTGCGCTTGCCCTTGATATTGGAATTCTGGGAGGGATAACTGATGTGTATCCGAGCACTATTGGAGTAATAACGAAAAACCCTGCCGTCAAAGCATACACCGTAAACATGCAAATGGCAACTGCCGCATTGCAAGCTGTTAACGGGTGGTATTTCCAAAATAAAACGCATTTCGCCCGGGACGACCTAATCGCCGCCCTTTACCCTCAGCAACAGTCATGATTTCTTCATCGCATCGCGCACGCGGCGCATGGCGATATCCATGCCAGCAGCCCTCGGGCTTGCCTTCGATTTCTTTGCCGCTTCGAGCACAAGCTTCGTGTTCCTGACTATTTTCTTCTCGACAAGCTTCAGCATCTGCTCCGGGTTCTTGCCTACGTACTCGGCGTAGCTTGAAATCACGCCGCCGGCGTTTGCGACAAAATCCGGCACCACCAGTATGCCCGCCTTGTGCAGCTTCTCCTCTGTCGCAGGCGTCATCGGTATGTTCGCCGCCTCTATGATTATCTTCGCCTTTATCCTGCCTGCATTCTTCTCGTTTATTGAATTCGGTATCGCCGCGGGTATCACGATGTCCGCAGGCAGTTCAAAAACCGCCGGGCCGTCAAGTATTTTGGCGCCCGGATATTTCGCAACCGTGCCCTGAGACTCCTTCACTTCCATCATTTTATTGTAATCAAACCCTTGCGGGAGGTAAGCAGTGCCCTTTGAGTCGGAAATTCCTACAACTTTCGCGCCGCTCTCCGTGAGGTATTTCATGGCGAACGTTCCGACGTTGCCGAAACCTTCTATCGCGACCGTCAGCCCTTTCAGACCCATCTTCAGATGAGCCGCCGCGACCTTGGCGGCGTGGAACACACCGTAGCCTGTGGAGCCGTATTCGTGAGGAATGCCGCACTTGACGCCGGGCCGGACGCACATCGTTGCGGGCTTGCCTGTCGCGGAGTTCATCCTGCCGTTCGCCAATGCGAACTCGGCCATCTCGGCTTCGCCCGTGTTCATGTCCGGCGCCGCCACGTATTGCGACGGGCAGATGGGCTTTATCGCCTTTGCGAAAGCCCGCACGATTTCCATCTTCCTGTCCCTGTCCATGGCACGGTCATCTGCTATTATGCCGGATTTGCCGCCCCCGAAGGGCAGCTCCGCCATTGCGCACTTCCATGTCATGGTCCGCGCGAGCTTGGCGACTTCATCAACAGAAACGGAAGGGGTCATTCTTATCCCTCCTTTTGCAGGGCCAAGGGCGGTATTGTCAATGACGGTAAACCCACGCATGCCCGTCTTGGAATCATAAACTTCCAGGATCTTCTCCGGGCCGAACTCGTCGTATTCTACCATGATACCAGTAATAATTGTGGTCTGCCCTATATAATTCTATCTGATGCCATGCGCAACGTATTTAATATTTTATGACATCTAAAAAGATGTTGCACCAAAACGGGAAAATACCGCTCATAGCGGCCGTAAAATACCCGAATCAGAGAAAATTGTCTTATGATACCACTCAGTATATAGCCAATGGGCAGTATCATGACGTTAGAACTATGAAAACCGACAGGATGCCATGGCAAAAATTCTATAGACAGCAAGGCAGCCGCGTCATGATAGAAAACGGCAAGATAATGGGGTTTCCCGGTCCAAGAAATGAATTCTATTGCTTAGAAACAAACGGAAAGGGGATGGCAATTTTTCTGGGCACCGAACCTGAAACTAAACATGAAGATTACGCCAAAGACCTTATAACGACTGCCTCTAAATTAGGCATTGGAAGCATCATATTCCTTGACGAGTCGATTAGCCCTATCGTACCTCATACACGAGAAGCGTATTACTACTATGGATGTGGCCTAAATACATCGGACGACACAAGACTGTGTCCGCTTAATGAAGATAGAGAAAATGGAGGCGTATGTCCTATGGTAATGTTGCACGCACAGAATCAGGGTATTGAAGCGATAGGTCTGGAAATTGTAGTGCCTGAATATATGATCGGGCATGCATACGCAAAAAATTATCCGTATATGCAACGTTTGGCTCACATGGCGCATAAACTATCTGGTATGCCAATAAATCCGTCTTTTCTGGACAATGAAGTAACTGAATATCATAACCGATATATAGCACAAATGATGTCCGATATTGACGCGCGTGCTCACATTGCTGAAATGGAATATCAATTTGATAGAGCTTGGGGAAGAAATAACACAGAGCAGCATATACTACTTTCGCCTGAAATAGAACAATTTCTAAACGAACTCCAGCATCCGCCTGACTGCTAGTCGGTATCGATCTGCGCCCTCTGCAGGCGTCCGGAATAATCGAAGTAAACCGTCTTGATGCTGGAGAATTCCTCTATGCCCGTTATGCCGGCCTCGCGTACCCCGTTGCCCGTGCCTTTGACGCCGCCGAACGGCAGGTGCGCCTCGCTGCCTATCGTTGATGAGTTGACGTATGTCAGGCCTGCCTCTATTTCACATATCGCCCTGAACGCGTTCTTCATGTCCTTTGTATAGATGCTCGACGAAAGCCCGTAATCGACGGAATTGATGGCCTCTATGGCTTTATCCATATTTTTCACGGCAATCATTGAGAGCACGGGCCCGAATATTTCCTCCTGCGCTATCCTCATGTCCGGTGCCGCGCCTGTAAAGAGCGTGGGAAGGAAGAAATGGCCCGATGCGCTGCCCTTCTTGCCGCCGCACACAAGCTTCGCGCCTTCCTTTTTTCCTATGTCAATATATTTCTCGCACTTTCTGACTGCGCCTTCGTTGATGAGAGGCCCCATGTCCGTGCCCTTTTGCAGGCCGTCGCCGATTTTTATTTTGGCAATTCTTGCAAGCAATAATTTCTCAAGTTTTCCTGCGATTTTCTCGTGGGCTATGACCCTGGATGCTGCGGTGCATCTTTGGCCGGATGTTCCGTAAGCGCCCCAGATTATCCCATCAACTACCAGACCGAGATCCGCATCATCCATGACTATTATGCCGTTCTTGCCGCCAAGTTCGAGACCGACCCTCTTGACACCGGCTTTCCTGAGTATATCTTCTCCGGTATCTCTATGCCCGGTGAATGATATGCCGCTTACTGCCCTGTTTCTCACAAGCTCGTCGCCTACGGACGAGCCGGGGCCTGTAAGTAAATTCACAACGCCCTTGGGCATCCCCGCTTTCTCGAATATTTTCACGAGTTCCACTGCGCACAATGGTGTATCTGATGAAGGTTTCCACACTATGCCGTTTCCGCATATCAGGGCTGCCGCCATCTTCCACGCCGGCACGGCTATCGGGAAGTTCCAGGGCGTTATCACCGAAACTACGCCTATCGGAAGCCGCGTGGTCATGGCAAATTTATCCGGAAGCTCCGACGGCACAGTGTGGCCGAACAGCCTTCGGCCTTCGCCTGCCATGTATTCAAAGATGTCTATAGCTTCCTGAACGTCACCGAGCCCCTCGGGCAGGATTTTGCCCATTTCTGTTGTCACAAGCCTCCCGAGCCTTTCCTTGTCTTTTGTCAAAAGGTCGCGTATATTGAACAATATTCTGGCCCTTGAAGGCGCAGGCATGCCGGCCCATTTTTTCTGCGCGTCGTAAGCAGCATCTATCGCATGCCTTGCATCGGCGGCGTTGCCCTGCTGGAAAGTGCCGATGGATTTTTTCGTCGCGGGATTGAAGCTTTCAAACGTCTTTCCCGAAGAAGAATTTACCCATGACCCGTCAATGTAAATCTTGTGCATGCAAATAATTGGTTTGCCATCATATAAATTTGATTATTGCTAAGGCTTTGCACCTAAAGTCCAAAATCGGTCAACCGGTTGTATTTTGACCTTCTAAAATCACAACATCTTGTGTTCATTGGCTACTTTTCGTGCAAAGCTTATTGCTAAGACATTGCTACAAAAGTTCTGGTACGCAACAATAACTCATGGTTTTATGGAATGCTGCTGGGTGCCAGAGAGTCATCCATGCAACAAAACCTATTGACGACTCTCCAGCGCTTTCTTCATCCTATCCCAGTAATGTTCCTTCCAGCCCTTGCTTATTGCTTTGAACTGGCCCTCAGGGACGCCTTCCTGGGTGAAGATAAGCTTGCATCCCCTGCCGGAGGCCTTGAATTCAAAAGTAACTATAGAGCAAATCCCGTCATCCCAGTCGATAGCGCGCCACTGCTGCACGATCTTTTTATCAGGAATTATCTCGAGATTTTTGCCTTCAATATAGCCGCCATATGCCAAGATTTTGCCGCCGACTTTCCGGCTTATGGAAGCCTTGTCATCTGTGAAGAATGAATGCTTCTCTGAATCCATCAGCATCTCAAAGATCTCGTGAGAAGAAGCGTTGAAAATAATAGACTGACGTATTGTCTTCATTCTTATGCCATTGATGCGAGTATCGCGCCCATTACGGCAAAGCCGACAAGATGATAGCCGGCGTTGATCGTATATAGCTTGATCGGCTTGCTCTCATACACAACCGAAGTTAGTAGTACTGTGGCTATGAAACCAACCCATGCTACACCACCGACCATAGCGCCTTCAAGGGCAGAAGAAACGCCTGCAAGTCGCACGAATTGCGCAAGCACAAATGCTGATATTATTGACGCAACAAAAGTTGCGGTAAAGCCCATGGCCATCCCTTTTTTCTTGGCTTTTGCAACGTCAGAGGCGGTTATTTTCATGATCTTCCTCCACTGCCTGCCGAAAAGCATGTCAGAATACCAGACAAATCCAAGGGCTGTATAAGCAACTGCTGAAATGAGGACTGCTATAAGATCGATATTAAAATCCACGATTGCCATTATTTAACATGGCTTTTCTGCCATATAAAGATGACAGCCATGAAAAATTTCCAGGATTCCGATGATACGAGCCTTCTGGGCGGAAAGACCAAGAAGACGTCCTTGCGGATCGATGCAATCGGGGCATTGGATGAATTGAATGCAGCTGTCGGCATTGCGCGAGCCGGCGTAAATGACGAGGAAATAAGCGCGCTCCTCATGGGCATAAGCGAAACGATCTTCAGGGCCGGTGCCGACCTTGCAAGCCTTTCAGGCCAAGGAATGATTATGCCTTCCGATATTGTGAAGCTCGAAGATGCAATAAAAAAGGCGGAAGCTGAGCTTCCGCCACTCCAGAATTTCATACTTCCGGGCCAGACCAAGGATGACGCACTGCTGCATTCGTGCCGCGCAAGCGCAAGGAAGGCCGAGCGGGCATTTCTCAGGCTATCCGAAAAAGAAACAACAAATCGCGAAGTTTTCCGCTATCTCAACCGCCTCTCCGATCTATTCTTCGCATTGGCAAGGCTTGTGAATAAAAGAGCCGGCATAGAAGAACACAAATGGAGCCAGTGAGTTTTGCATAAGTTTCAGCAGCTTCCAATGTTGCGCCACGAAAAGCCCCTCGATAACCTGGTGCCGCAGCATACGGCGCCTGTATCGTCGCTGTCAAAGGAGCCGGCGCTCCCGACATCAAAGTATCCCGAAGAAGCTGCATCGCACGAATTATAGCCTGTTTTGATTGTGGACGTAGAAACGCCGCCTATTTGTTCACTCCAATGACAGAACCAGCAGCTCCAGCCAGAACATACACACTCATAAGAGTCTTTTACAAAATATTTTGGCCCGCCGAGCACTACGGGACTGCATTCAAGTCTTTGGGTCAAACCCGAAGAAAATAAAGTTCCATATATATAAGCGCCGTCTATGATGAAAGCGTAACCCGCAGGTGCCATCTTATCTTTTCCGCCATTGTCTAGATATTCCCGAAGGTTGCACATATGCGCTGAAGACCCGCAAATAGAGGGGATTTCGGCTTCGGACGCTGCTCCCACGCATCCTGCCATGTTGTCGCTGTATGCCATGATTTCGTTCCGGTTTGCGCACAGGCTGGTTTTTTGTTCAAGGCATCTGTAAAGCGCGCCGCCAACGCATCTGTCCAGATCCCCTGACGTGCATTGACCCGTTGGGACGGGACTTGTCGTGGTGGTAGTCGTGGTCGTAGTAGTGGTAGCTGATGGGGGAACTATTGTCGTAACACTTCCAGGCACCGTAGTAGTCGTAATAACGCGTGGCGGGCTTGTGACTAACGGTATTATCGTGGTCGTCGGCACGTCAATCGTCGGCTTCTCAACGCCCACGTACAGAATAGCTTTCTCACTGGATTCGCCGCCGATAGTCACTTCATGTACGCCATCGTTGAGGTCAAGTTCATAACCGCATATTTCTTCCGGCTTCAAGAATTCGCAGCCTCGTGTAGCCTGCACTTCGCCGTCTTCGGTGAAGAATAACGGCACGGACATATCTTCAGGGCCGGTGTTTTTGAGATATATCATTTTTTCGCTCGTACTCACGACCTTGAAGCTTTCAGGGAGTTTATTATCACTTTTAGTCGCCACGTCAGATATTCCTGTATAGGTGATGTAGGTCATCCCAGCTATGGCAAGCGTGATGAGCGTAAGAAGCAGGATACCGACGACATGAGAAACTCCTTTCATTCGTGTATATTGCCGTTTTAACTAAAAAGCTTACTTTAAGGCCGAATATCGTCAAGCACGTCCTGTATACTGTCTTTGCGCGAAACGGACGGATGGAAAAAGAATATGGTGTTTTCATTGTGAGCCCCAACTATGTATATTCTCGGGGTTTTCTTCTCTATGAATGAGGCAATGGCAACTCCTAATTCCACATACATACCTTTTCCGCCCTCGTCAGTGATGAGTATAAAGACGTCGCTGTTGAGAACTCCTTGCACATCTTCTATCGAATAAAGCATGGCCTTTGACGCGTTCTGCGAATACGGCTTAATCGCGCCGTGCTGCGTCCAGTCCGTGGTTACGCTGTGGCCCATTTCCTCAAGTTTTTTTGTCATTTCCTTAACTTCAGCCGCTTTTCCAAACCGCGATGCTATGTAAAACTTCATTTGATGTTATTGCATGTGAAAAGATAAATCAAAGATATAGAAGGTAGATTAGTCCAAGAAGAAGAGGCTGATGAACAAGATAAATCAAAAGGGAGTGCCTTCCCAAGGCTTCTATTAAAGTAATGCGTGATCTGAAGCGCAGGCGTCTATCACGATAAATATAATTGCCCGCAGCTATGCCAAGAAGCATTATGCCAAACCAAGGAAAAAGCGGGAAATAATCGAATGTATTGAATGCATGAGGCACAAGCCATAAAAGCCATTGCACATCCGTGAAATGCGGCCACATTATTATCCCTGAAATGAATATGAATGCCCCCAAAACAACGTTCAGTTTCATCCGCTTAAGAAGCGGATATGCCAGAATCGAAGAAACACCGATCATATGCAGAACTCCGAACACGATAAACTTGTCGGGAAAGAAAAGCCACGTGATCAAAGTTATTCCTCCGGCTACCGCTAATATCTTTGCGCCTCTGTCTAGGAATTTCATGAAATCATGGTTCCTGGAATAGCTCAGGCTCATTGAAACGCCTGCGATGGACACAAACAAGACTGCAGCCGCTCTTCCAATTAACCAGAGTATGCCCGAAGAAATGTCGTAATTCCCGCCTGCGAAGAAATTCATGTCATAAAAGAAATGATATATGACCATGAGAATGACGGCGCATCCGCGGAAGAAATCGATTTCCGAGAAGCGCATTTCCATGATTTTTTTAGTCCGTCGCGCATAAGAATGCATGCGGATTCACGCTGCTCTTTCTCCCCGCCAGTCGGCTACCCTTCGGGAAATATCCAAAGCTTTTGCATTAAGCGAGGCATCCTTTGCAGCATCACTGTATACTTGGTATGCGCCGCGAGAAGGATAATATATTTCCCCCGTGCTCAATACCTCGTTACTGCCTTTTCTATACCGCATCAAAACGACGGGATTTTCATCAATGCCATCCGTTATTCCGCGGAATCCATCGGGTTCGACGGAATTCCAATATACGCGCGCCGCTATGAGTATTTTTTTCAGGTCATAATCGCGGGTCGCTACGCCAATTTTTCGGCCTTCCGCTGCCGCAAGGTACAACGCCATGCTTATTATAGCTTCATCTGTGTGCAAATCCTCGTAGTCGTATTTTCCTAATCTCGGCCCGTTTGCAGGTTTTTTCAGCATTTTTGCTTCGGACAGTTCCTCTAATACGACTCTTATATCTTCATAAAGCGGCCTGTTGCGCACCGCTATAAGCCCGCCGCTAAGCATCTGTTCCATTCTACCAAGATTCTCGTAAATTCTTCTCAATTGCCTATCCTCCGGCGATACGTATTTTTTGGAAGTGGTGCTTTGTCTGCTTCTGCGGAAGAGCCCGATTTCGTCGTCAAAAACGTGGTCCCGTTGTCTTTCATATTTCGTGTGCCTTACTTTGACGTGCGACCCCCTTTTTTGGGCATAACTTCTTTTTGATATGCCACGCTTGCCGAGACCCTCTTTCAGCCTCCCCAATTCCGCCAGAACTTCAGGAATAATTGAAATCCTATGTTCCCCGGAAGACATAAATGTCAAATAATCATCTGTTATCTCCAGAAATTGCTGAAGACCGTACTCGTCGTATTCGTCCCGCTCTATCCACAGGGGTATTGACGATTGGTCTTCGGTGATAAAAAACCGGAAGTATCTACAAGTATATTGTCATACTGACCGCTCGTGCAACCCGCAAGCCATTCAACGCCGCTTGTCATGACGCGTTTCTTGTAATAACTTATTTAAGCTTTTTATTTCTTGCCAGAAACATTAATAACCCGTCCCTTCCATCAGCAGCCTGCCTGCCGAAGCAAGGGAGACTATGACGCGCCTTCCTTTCGCCTCGGTTTCCACAAGCCCCGCCTGCTTCAAGCCCTCGGTTTTGGCGTTGCCGTTGACGTAATAAGACAGGAGCGGCAGGCTCATACCGAGGCTTTTTGTGATGGAATCAAGCGATGACTCCTTGTCCGGCTGGCGCGCAAGGAATCGCAGTATTTCCATCTTTTTTTTTGGTATCATGCCATAATACGGCAGCTTCAGCACGGGCAGCACCATTATTTTGCCGCCCTCGACGTCGAAGCATTTCATGCCGTTGACGAACGCAGCGGAAATCGAAGCGGACTTCAGCAGTATGTCGGCTGCGCCCACGTTTATCATGGCGCCTTCCTCGCGCAATTGCCCGACTGCCCTGAAAACCAATTCCCATGCAGGCTCGCCTATCTGCATTATAGAGACAGGCACGGAAAATTTGCCGAGTTCTGCCTTAAGATTGTCCGCGTCCTTCCTATGCTTGCGCAGGTGGAGTATGATTATTTTTTCGGCGCCGAATTCCCGGATTCCGCGAAAGATGGCAGAACTGTCGCCGCCTATCGGGGCTATAATTGCAGGTTTCACAGATAATTTATTATTAAATAAAATATTTAAATCGCAAATTAATTTCGGTTATCATATCTAATAGTATGTTCAGTTGATATTGGAACATTTTATGCTGAACATGCAGAATGGCAGGTTCGTGTTGAAAGTTCCAATAATTAAGCGAAGCTGCTATAACAACCATATTGCTCCTCCAAGATAGCTTTGATCTCCGCCGCTGTGGGCAACCGCTTCTTTCATCTCCCTTGGATTTTGCAGAAATATTCAACGAAGTCTCTCCCTTCCTCAACGACCTTCTGTTTTGCCTTCATAACAAGAATTGCATGAAGCGTACTTAAATTTTAGGCGTTGTCTGATTTTTAATATTTAGACGCTTTCATAGCGGCCCGCTGCACGACTTCGGACAGCGCAGGATGTATGTGCACAGTGTGCGCTATCGCGTCCGCGGTCAATCCGGCTTTCATCGCCACTACTGCCTCGTGTATTATTGATGCGGCATCGGGCCCGATAATGTGGCAGCCCAGCATCTTCCTACTCTTGCGCTCAACGAGCATCTTGACGAACCCGTCCTTCTCGTCAAGGGCGAGGCCCATGCCGGTGCCCCGATAATAATGCTTTCCAATGACATAGTCAACGCCTTTTTCCTTCAACTCTTCTTCAGTATAGCCCACGGCAGCTATCTGGGGGGAAGAAAATACGGCATGAGGCATGGGCCAGTAATCGACCTTCTTCTTCCGCCCGGAGATGTTGTTCCATACGTATTGCGCCTCAAGGTTCGCGGAATGTTTCAATAGATATTTGCCGGCTATGTCACCAAAGGCCCAGACGTTTTTCGCTGTCGTTTCAAGGTAATCGTTCGTCCTGATGTAGCCGCGATTATCGACTTCAATGCCAGCTTTCGCGACGTCGAGAACATCCGAGTTCGGCACGCGGCCGGTCGCGACAAGAAACGAATCGGCAGTTATGGTTTTTGCGCCGGCTTCGTTTTTGACAACCAACACTATCTTCCCGCCTTTCCGTGAAACGCTCTTCGGCTCGTAACCCGGTATTACCGTGTATTTTTTACGGACTGCCTTCACGTATGCATCCGTTATCTCCCGGTCCTCGTTCCTGAGCATCATGCTTCTCTGGACTATAATGACTTTTGTGCCCAGTGCCCCGAAAAAATGCGCCATCTCCGCGGCTATGAAGCCGCCGCCGAGTATTACCACGCTCTTCGGCTGTTTTCTGAGGCGTAGCGCCTCATCGCTTGTCATATATTTGACTCCGTTTATTCCGTCTATAGCAGGTATAGCCGGCCTCGTGCCTGCGGCGACCACCACTTTCTTGCCCCGTATCGTTTCCGTTCCTGCAACGATAGCCCGTTCCCCTATGAAGCGGGCGCGGGACTTGAATAGCGTAAGATTCTCAGTGTCCTTTATCCCTTCCTCTATTTCCCGGGATTCCCGGTCTGCCGCAGCTGAGGCGCGCCTGGTCACCTTTGCAAAGTCTACGCTATAGCCTTTCGGCACTATACCGAAGCGGGGGGCGCCGTCTGTTGTTTCGGCGACGTCTGCGGAATGAAGTATTATCTTTGACGGTATGCAGCCCCTGTTGAGGCAGGTGCCGCCCATGGGGCCTTCTTCTACTATAGCCGTCTTCAGCCCGGCTGCAGCCGCTTTTGTTGCGACGTTCAGCCCGGAACCCGCGCCTATCACTACAAGGTCGAACTCCTTCATAATCAGCAATGGGCGCGCGTGCAAATAAAGTTTGCATGATGCGTTTGCTATAAATCCTTGTTTTGCATAACGATATGAGGTGATACGATGGATGTCCTGATATACACGACGCCTGCCTGTCACTTCTGCAAGGAGGCCAAGGCATTCTTTGACCAGAACGGCGTGCAGTACCGCGAAATCAACGTCAGGGAAGACGCCGCCGCCATGGACGCGATGATCAAGAAGTCCGGCCAAAGAGGGGTGCCGGTCATAGACGTTGACGGGGAAATAATAGTCGGATTCGACAGGCCTGCGCTGGTCGAAGCGCTTGATATAGAGGATTGATAAGATGGGACTCAGAGAAGAAGCGCTGGAACTTCACCGCAGGAACGGCGGAAAGGTAGAAATCAAATCCAAAGTGTCCGTGAAGAACAGGAAGGAACTGGCACTGGCTTATACGCCCGGTGTCGCCGAAGTATGCAAGGAGATCGCGGCGAACAAGGCCGATGCTTATCTGTACACCATGAAATCCAATTCCGTGGCCGTTGTCAGTGACGGCACTGCCGTGCTCGGCCTGGGCGACATAGGCCCCGAAGCCGCCATGCCCGTAATGGAAGGCAAGGCCATCCTTTTCAAGCAGTTTGCCGGCGTAGACGGCTTCCCGATATGCCTGGACACGAAGGACACCGAGGAGATAATACGCATAGTGAAAGCCATAGCCCCGGCATTCGGCGGAATAAATCTTGAGGACATATCCGCTCCGCGCTGTTTTGAGATAGAAGAACGGCTGCAGGATATAGGCATACCGGTATTCCACGACGACCAGCACGGCACCGCCATAGTCATACTTGCCGGGCTCATCAACGCGTCCAGGGTCACGGGCAAGCCGCTTGAGAGCATGAAGATAGTCATATCCGGCGCAGGCGCCGCGGGCATGGCAGTTGCCAAGATGCTCACGTGCGTGAACGTCGACAAAAAAATATGCACGCCGGTCAGGGAAGTCATAATCTGCGACAGCAAGGGCCCGATAAGCAGGAAGCGCAATGGTCTTGAAGGCGTCAAAAAGACGATGGCAAACGTGACGAATCCAAGAAACGTTGAAGGGGCGCTCGCGGACGCCCTGAAAGGCGCGGACGTTTTCATCGGCCTCTCCAAAGGCAATTTAGTTACGAAAGAAATGGTAAAAACCATGGCGCCGAAATCCGTCGTATTCGCCATGGCGAATCCTGTTCCGGAAATATTGCCCGGCGAAGCCATGGCGGGCGGCGCCTTCATAATAGGAACTGGAAGAAGCGACTTCCCGAACCAGATAAACAACGTACTGGCATTCCCGGGGGTTTTCAGGGGCGCCCTTGATGCACGCGCTCCCCGCATAACCGAGAAGATGAAGGTGTATGCCGCCCGCGCGCTTGCGGCCTGCGTAAAGAACCCTGCGCCGGAAATGGTGATTCCGGACCCGTTCGACAAGAACGTGCCGTTGTCCGTGGCCGAGGCCGTCAGGAAAGCCGCGAGAGAATAACGGCGGAACGGCATTCATTGGAAAAGACAGCCCAAGCTATTTTCACGCGCATCGTTTTTAATGGCAAAGAACTCGGCTCCGGAACATTGTAACGTTCTTTGCATGCATCAGATGCCCTATGCTCAATTCGTGCACGTAGGCGATTCGCCAATGCCGTATTCTGCCGAAACGCCGCAGGATGTCGTCACATAGGCCCGGCTGAAGTTCGTGCACGCCGTTATTATTCCGCTTGTATTCACCGTGAGCGTGGTCTGCATGCCGCGCGCCATCGCAATGGGGAAGGCCGTAAGGTTTGTGCTTGTCAAGCCTTTTGTCGTTACTATAGACGCGCCTGTTATGGAGTCGTCGTCGAAACCGGAATTCCTGGCAATTATCCTTCCGACAGAGCCGTTCAGATCAAGATACACGCGGTCTATGACGACCGCTGCCGTGGTGCACGTGCCGGTCTTGTTTTTCACGCTGCCCCCCAGCGTGGAGTGTATAGCCGTAGACCAGTCAAGGGTAAGGGTGCCTATGACTATCACTATGGCTATCAGCAATACCGACGCTATGAGCGGCGACAGTCCCTTTGTTCTCATCATCATCAACAATTGTCAGGCTTGCTTTTCTCGTCCGATACGCAGCCTGTTGTAATTATGGCTTTGCTGAAATTGGCGCACACCGTAAGATTGGCGGTCGTATTGAACTCAATCAACTTTCTTTCCCCCGGGCCGATCTTCATAGGCAAGACCGAGGGATTGGACAACGGTATTGAAGCGCCGTAAGAATTCAATACGTCCGCGCTTGTTATGGTATTCGCGCCCTTGCCCATTGCATAGACGCGGATTTTGCCGGAATTGAAATCGGCGTATACGTTTTGGATAAGAACCGGATAGCACTCCGTCACTGATTTGGAATTGTTGCTTATCGTATCCGTATCGGACCTGACGACTTCAAGTGCCCACGGCCCGAGTATTGAAGAAACGCTAAACGCTATGGCTATCAGAAGAACTGAGGCAATAAGCGGCGATAGTCCCTTCATCCGGTATCAGCAGATATATTTCGTCGCCGCTATATAAATATGGGTTAAAGCCCGTGGCTTTGTTGAAAAACTCCGTTGATACAGACGTTATTGCGGTATTGACATGTGCAGACGCAACAGGCTGTGTTAGAGAAGCGATTATTCAACAAAACCTTAAACCCCGAAATATGCCGGGGGCATTGAGTGCACTCCTCTGATAATTTTGCCGTTCAGCATCCTCTCGGAAGCCCTTCAAAATTTGCTGTCGTGCATCTTCCCGAAACGACGGCATAGCTGAAATTGGAACAGGAACCTATCGCGCCTTCCGTACTGAAAGTAAGATATTTGAATTCGCCGGCATTTATGTTAAGCGGAAATTCCGTCAGGTTCGCGGCTTCCGAACCGTTATACGCATAAACCTTTGCGGACACTATCCGGTCCGGCGCCTGGCCCGAATTTCTCACGTTGACCCTTGCCCTGCCTGCAGAGAAATCAAGGTAGAAATCTTCTATCGCAAGCCCTGCAGCGTTGCATTTTACCGCCTCTTCCGTCCTGTTGCCGGAAGCATCTGCAGCGGACATTAGATTATCCATGAACCAACCTGAGAATATCGGCACCACCGTTGCGGCAATAAGCACAAGAAATATGCTTGCCAGAAGCGGCGATATGCCCTTCATTTTTTCATGCGCAATTTTCATAGTGAACGTCACTCCCGAAATACGCATCCGTCGCGGATGGGCAATTGTCCGCCGCAAACCTTATCCTGTCAACGGACGAAACGGGGATGCAGGATCCTCCGGAATCGTAAGGATACCATTTGCTTATCACGAACCCGGACGTGTCCTCAACTTCCACCCTGAAATTGTTGTATGTCTTGAGATTCTCGTATTGCGTATTGTAGACAGAAACCCCGTTCTGGTTAGACGACTGATTAACAAGCACCGTGGAATTAAAAAGCCTCACAAATTTTATGTTCGGGTGCGTCACGTTTATGATGAGCGTCGTGTTGAATATCCTGCTGTAGTTGGATATCCTCACCTCGTCTATGGTACCGTTGAAGTATACGGCAGCCCTGCCTATCATTACGTTGGATGCGGTCTGATTTATCGCCGAGTTCATCTTCCTGCTTCCCTGCAATATGCCGTCTATGTAGCAGAACAGATCGGTGCCGTTATATGACAAGGCGACATGATGCCATGCTCCGGCGGGCATCGAAAAGCTCACGGCATTCGTGGATCCGTCAACTATGCAGTTTATGTTTGCATTCGCATCATAGACGATGGCATAAGGCCATGAAGTCGCCGTTCCCTTGGCTACTATGCCTGCGCTCCCCCCGGTCGTCGAGTTGGCGTATACCCACGCTTCTACGGTGACCTGGTTCGTCATGTTCAGGCTTGCCGAATCCGAAGCGTTCAGATACTGGTCCGAGCCGTTGAACGTGAGGGCGCCGCCGTACTTGCCTGAAGGCGCGAAGCTGCAGTTGGTTCCCATGCCGTAGCACGTCAGGTTATTGCCGCGCGAGACGTCCAGCGTAGCGCTTGCCGATGCCTCGTTGAAGTGCCATAGCGCCACTGTATTCGTGTCGTTGGAATACGCGCTTCTGGAATCCATCGTCTGTATCGGCATCTTCGGGACGCCCGATATCAGGATGCTGTTGAAAGCCTTGTTGTCCGTGATCCCTGCCGAAAGCGCCGTCCTGTTGCCGTAGATTATATGCGTAATGCCGTTGGAAAGCGTTATGGCAAGGCTCGTCATTTCTACCCGCCTGTCGCCGGTGTTCTCTATAGACGCATTCGCGGCATAAGGCGAGCCTGTGAAGCAGTTGCTGTTGCACGATACCGAAACGTTCCTTACGTAGAATGACGCCGACTGGCATGAGAGCTTGTTTTCCGTCTGGTTCCTGAGTTCCTGCCCCTGGCTCTGAAAAAGGTTTGAAGACCAGCCGGAGATTATGCCTGCCGCCACGACCGTGATGCCGATAAGCATTATGGAAACTATAAGCGGATCGGCGCCTTTCATGCAATTACTTTCCCTGCCCTCGTATTTATTTCTGCAAAGATTCCCCTGCGCGGCAAAACCTTTAATCGTTCGCCTGCATTATTATGGACATGGACGTTTTCTGGGCGGACCAGCTTGCCGAAGAAGCGATAATAAGGGCAAAGAAGGAACGCCGCATAGTGACGTGCAGGGGAGCCGCTTCGCCGTCCGGCGGGAAGCACATAGGCAACCTCTTTGATGCCGCTAAAGCGTACATGGTGCACAAGGCGGTTTTGAAGAAAGGATATCAATCCCGTTTCGTCTTCACCCACGACGACCGCGACCCGCTGAGAAACATACCGTCGAAGCTTCCAAGGCTGGACGGAAAGTGGTACATGGTCGATGAAAACACGAAAAAAAAGCTGGAAAAATACCTTGGCGTGCCGTATTCAAGGACGCCTGATCCTTTCAAATGCTGCGATTCGTGGTCCGTCCATTTTGCCACGCTATGGGAGAACGGCGTGCGCGCGCTCGGGATGAAAGACGCCGAGTTCTATTTCGCCGAAGACCTGTATGAGGCCGGGCGGTTCGACAGCTGCGTGCAGGCGGCGCTTGAGAAGCTCGATGTTTCCCGCAAGATAATAAAAAAATTCCAGGAATCCAAGGAATCGGACTATATACCGTTTGACGCCATATGCGGAAAGTGCGGCAAGATAATGGGAAAGGCTGTTTCGTTCGACATTGAGAAAAAGACCGTTGATTACGTCTGCACCGGCCGCGACCTTGCCGGCAAGTATGCTATACAGGGCTGCGGCTTCAGGGGCACGACGACCTTCAGGGGCGGCAAGCTACCCTGGAGCTTTGAGTGGCCTGCGCAATGGTCGATATGGGCCACCACATTTGAGCCCTTCGGAAAGGAGCATGCCGAAGGTTCATGGCCAAGATGCAGCGTCATAGCCAGGGAGGTATTTGAAATTGAGCCGCCCATACCGCACATATACGAGTTCTTGCTGATCAACGGCGAGAAGATGTCCACGCGCTACGGCAATGTTTATATCGCTCAAGAGATGCTCCAGATAGTCGAGCCTGAAGTCTTCCTGTATTTTTATACGAAGAGGAGCAAGAAGCAGAGAAGCCTGGACCTGAAAACGATACATCTTCTTGTTGAGGATTTTGAAAAGGCCGAGCGCGTGTATTTTGGCAAAGACGCCGCGGATGAAAAAAACAGGGAAAACATGGCTCGCATGTACGAAAGCTCCTTCGCTTCCGTGCCCAAGAAGATGCCCTTCAGGCTGCCGTATCATCTTGCCGTCATGGTAGCGAATCTTGTCCCGGACAGGAGTTGGGAAAGGTCTCTGCAGATACTCAAGGAAACGGGCCACGTCAAGGAGCCGTTGCCTGCCGATGACGAGATGCAGATAAAAAGGAGGCTCGAGCTGGCTGCGCACTGGCTCGATATTTTCGCGCCGGAAGGCACGAAGATCGCAGTCAACGAAAACCCGCCAAAGGATCTGACGCTTGCGCTGAAGGAGAAAGCCGCACTGAAGGAGTTTGCCGCTTCATTGGATCAGGCGAAGACGGAAGAGGGTATATACGAAAAACTTTACGAGATACCAAGGAAGCATAAGATCGAGCCCAAGGCTTTCTTCAGGGCCGCTTATCTTGCCCTGATAAGCCGCGACCGGGGACCGAGGCTTGCGCCTTTCATAATGGCGCTTGGCAGGGGAAGAGTCAAAGAACTCCTGGAAAAACTCTGATTTTTATTTTAATATTGGAAATGCGTATATATCCGTATGGGCAATAAGCTCAAAGCGGCAGGCGCGGTATTCATCATAAGCGGCATAGCCATACTCACATTCACCGCCGGAATACTTTCCGACGCCTTCAGCGCCAGCATCAACGCTGACAAGCCGACCATCGAGAGCGCCGTAAACTCCACCATATCCATGTTCTTCCTTTCCATGCTTCTTGTAACCGTTGGATTTGTCGCCGTTATAGGTGACAGCGAGAATTAAAAATCATCGCATCGAATTCTGCCTAATCCGCCATGTTATAGCAAATTGCAATATTGATTTAGCTTTAGCTCCAATTTGCTATATGTAAAGAATATTATTGAATGTTCCGTAATCAATGTTCTTTATTATTAATGCGCGTGATCCGGCGTTTAAAGCATCGCCTGAAAGGATTCCGACAGCGCCTTCTTCTGGCCTTTATGCTTCAGTATTTTCAATGCCGAGCGGTAGTCTGCCCACTTGTAATCGTCATGCTCATCGCTTACTGAAACCCTATCCTCAAGCGCTTCAACGAGAAACACGGACTGTTTCGCGCCCGTGTACCCGCTCTTGTACCATGCCGGATACCTGTACGCTATCTCCGTCGGCATCCTGGCCCGCACTTTAACTTTCCCTATTCCCGTCTCCTCGCGTATCTCCCGCAGCAGCGCTTCTTCATCGCCCTCGCCGGATTCAACGCCGCCCTTGGAGAACTCCCAGCCCTTCCAGCCCTGCTGCCTGTGCAAAAGAAGAAATTCCGGCTCTTTTTCGCCCTTCCGATAAACGACGCCGACCACTCCCTTTCTCGTCTTCGTGCCGGCTTTCATATTCCAAGCGCCCTCTTCAGTATAATCTTCTCCGCTTTCTCCCCGATGTAGCCGGCCATCCCCAGCCCAAGCGTCATTATCATGGCAGAAAGCGACGAAAAGAATATGTAACTCACGCTTGTTTCATATATGTAATTCATAATCGGTTCCTGCTTCGCGACCACAAAACTTATTGACTGGACAATCGATATCGTCATTATGAGCAGGAGGAGCTTTTCTTCCAACTCCACGCCGCTCCAGAAAAACGATCCGAACAGCCATGCCGGCGCCAATATCATGCCCAGCACCGGCAAACCGTTGATAAATATGCTGACGGCCGACGCAAAGAGCCCGCTCCCGCCAACAAATCCCGGCATCACGATGGAAGAATGTATAATTCCCACCACCGTAAACAGCAATAACACGGGCAATCCATTGGTCCTGAACGAACCCAAGAAGTCCTTCTCGGACGCCATACTGAAAACTATGCATTTCCGCCCTTAAATGCACCCGCCAGGCAAAAATGTATGCGGGGGGCAGGATTTGAACCTGCGAAGGCACTAAGCCACTAGGTATCTTAGACCATGCCGGTCATCTGAGCCTAGTCCCATTGGCCGGACAGTCACCTAAGCCTAGTCCCATTGGCCGCTAGGGGACCCCCGCTTCAACACTGCCACTATATTCTTGGAGAAGGCATTAAAAGCCTTTTCGCCGCTTTCCGGAATCTCCGCCTCAAAACCGCTTTCGCGCAGGAAAGACGCCAATTCCGCTTCTGTGAAAAGATAAATATATCTATTGTATTCCTTGCCGCCGCTTTTCCACGGCACTTCGCTCTCGTTCGGCGTCTTCATGAACTTCGGCTGGTCCTTGTTCCAGACCGTGACGAGCGCCTTCCCGTCGGGGCTCAAAAGCCTGCGGACCTCGGAAGCGCACGCCTTTCTTTCCCTGATCGCATGCAGCACTGCCACGAGCAGTATCCTCCCGAATGCCGACTTCAGCGGCAATGCCGCGGCATCCGCGCGCATCAAGTGCGCCTTTACCCCCTTCTTTGCGGCGTTCTCTTTCGCGTGAAGAAGCATTTTGTAAGAGCTGTCAACGCCTATGAACGTCATGCCTGCCAGGAAATTCCTTCCTGAGCCGCACCCTACGTCAAGTACAACGCCCTTCCATCCCTGAAGAAACGCCGTGACTTCATCTATTGGAACGGACCTGAAAGAGTTCCAGCTTTCCGCTATGCCGTCCCATACTGTTCGCATGAATTTTCATGCAAGAAGAATTTATATTTGCCATTTATCTCCTCTATTCAATCTGCATATATGCTGGAATCGCCTGTGATGCGTCCAAAATGCCGCTTTAAATAACCAGCGATTATATCTCTGGCAGATCTCTATATGACAATGGCACCACTTTAGCAGCAGACGGAAAATGTTATGGCCGGGCTTTATGCATCGCTTACTCCAACCGTTCCTGCGATAATTCCTCCCGACATGAAAAAATTTTATGCGGGTATGGCGAGAGATTACTCAAAAGCTTTGATTGCCTCGGTCACGATTATTGGCGATTCCGACGAAAACGCCAACAATGCGTTGGGCCGCATAATCCCAAGCACGGCAAACTACGCCTCCGCCGCAAGCCATGGCAGCCCTGCAGAAGAGATAAAACTGGTATATGAAACGTTGGTACCCATCGCCACATGCCAATTCTTGCAGGGATACCGACTGGCAGGTGAATGGCCGCTCCTTTGGATATCTGAAATGATTGGATATCCCTTCCGCGAAGTCTTGATTACGCAACCGAAACTCGCGGTCGCAGACGCACGTTTAAGGGCCATGAAAGAACTGGATCGCTATGCGACAGCTCACCCTGAAAATGCGAAATTGCCGGCATTTTCTCCGGAAAGGCAAATGAGGCTTGCCGTCTGGCCATCGCACGACTAATCCCTCTACCGGACGGCTATCTGCTGTTGAGAGCTGCTCAAGGCAATGAAGATACAGAACACCTCTATTCTCCGATGATAGCAGGGTATAACGCAGGCACAAGACGGCTATCTTGCACTATCGTAAATATGTAATCACGCCGCCATTGACAATATAGCCGGCCCGAACTGGAAAGCCAGAAGGGCGTTGAATATCAGGTACATGACCGCGCTGAAATAATCTATCGGCTTGCCGAACATCATCTTTTCCGATATGCCGTAGCCCGCGTCCTTGATTATGACCACGATGGCGGTAAGTATCAGAAGCTCCTTTATTCCAACAGCCCATAAAATTCCGGCGCATAGCGCGCCTATCGCATCGACTATGTTGTTCGGATGCGGTATGAAGAACGGCCATTCGGGCTGGGGCAGAGGCAGGAACACGTATTTGGAGGAGTGCAGCAGCGGGATCACTATTATGCTGAAGAGGAATGCCGGAATCGCGCCGTACGCGATGCCCAGTATTATCGTGCCTATCGTGGTGAACTCGACACCCAGATAGCGTATCGGCCCGAGCATCCCGAAGATTATCTTGTCTATCCACAGAATCGCATAAGCCGCGGCCATCGCCAGGCCGCCGATAAGGTAGAAAAGCGCCGCGCCGAGGAACAACGTGGAAACGAATACCGGCGTCTTGTAGGGCATGTTCATTTCATCACCATGGAAAAGAGTTGGGCGCTACGGTTTAATACATTATAATTCAGGCCGGCAACTTCAACCGGGGAATTATAGCGCTTGTCCGTGCGGTTTGGCAGGTTATGATTCCCGGCCGGCGGCTCATGAAAATAATTCGCCTTGAAAATTCTATTTATACCGGAAGCCTAAATTTAATAATGATTTTAGAGAACGCAGCCCTCTTTTTGGCATCAGTTCTTGTCCTTGCCAAAAGCGCCGGCTACGCAACGAAATGCATGATTGACATTGCAAGATACATGCGCCTGTCCGAATTTTTCGTCACTTTCGTCATAGCAGGGGTAATTTCCATCATGCCGGAACTGTTCATAGGCATAAATTCCGCCATGGCGGGGTCGCCCGGCATAGGCGTCGGGACGCTGATAGGGTCCAACATAGCCGACCTTACTTTAATCGTTGGCATAGTCGCCCTTGCCGGAAAGAAAATAATCGTAGATTCAAGCATAATGAAAAACAACACTGCGTTTCTTGCGGTCACCGGCCTGCCTGTATTGCTTATGCTCGACGGCCAGCTTTCAGGCGACGACGGCATAATCCTCGTAGTCGCTTTCCTTTTCTACATTATGCAGTTTGTCAGAAAAGAAAAAATGTTCTCCAATCAAAATCCGAAAAACGCCGTGCCCGTGGCAAAGAGCCTTGTTATTTTCACTATAGCCGTAGCCGTCCTGTTCGTTTCCGCTCATTTCATCGTGGAATCCGTAGTCGGCATATCGCAGCAGTTGCTCGTGCCGTCCATAGCAATAGGAATGTTTCTGGTTGCGTTCGGCACAACGATGCCGGAACTGGCTTTCTCGCTAAGGGCCGTCCTCGCGAAGCACCGGGAAATAGCCCTGGGCGACATACTCGGCAACGTTGCGGCCGACTGCACGCTGTCCATAGGAATAGTGGCCATCATAAGCCCCGTGCAGACGGCGTTTTCGACGTTCGCGACAAGCATGCTTTTCATGGTATTTGCCGCCTTGCTCGTAGTCACGCTGATGCAGGACGGCAGGAAGATAACGTCAAACGACAGCTTGCTGCTTTTCTTCCTGTATGCCATGTTCGCCGTCATAGAACTCAGGAGCTATTTCTGACGGGCGCGCTTACGCCTGCCCGTAAACCATGCGATAAAGATCAATGCGCGCTTCTTTCAGATTGCGCGCCAGTGATTCCAGCGGTTTGCGGTCCACGTTAGGACGCCACATGCCCCGCACGTTTCTCATGAGACTGGCTTCTGTCCTTTCGTATCCGTTTCTTTCCGCAAGAAGCGCCATCGAATTTATCATATATCCAGGAATTGTGCGGGTTCCCGAATCCTTCAGCCGCCTTATGAAGGCGCATTCCGCCGCCCTTCCTCCAATTTCCTCCGGAACGTATGCGCCGGAAGCCGCTGCAATGAATTCCGATGCGGCGTCCCTGTTTCCAAGGGAGATGCAGGGCAACCCCGCGGCTGCCGACATCGAATGACACCTCGCGAGATCGGATGGCAGAGCCCCGCCTTCCAGAAAACTACCGCCAATCGGCGCATAAACATGCGAGCCGCCCCTCATGCTTCTGTCCAATGACAGGCGCCGCGCCGTTATCTTCTTCAGCGAATTCCTGCTTGAACGGCCCTGCGCCTCCTCGTATTCCTGCGACGTTTCTTTGAGCTGCTTTAGAATGCCCGCCAAGGAAGAATCCGCGACCGTTAAATCCAGAAGTTCCCGATATCCCGGCGACATCTCTGCCAGCAGCCGGCCTTTGTCGTGAAGATACGGCGCCATGTCGCCCGGCGCGATATTCGCGACTGCGATGCCGTCAACGTCCCTGCAAGAGGGCACTATCGAATATACCTTTTCTTCCGGGCAATATCCGAGCCTGGATGTGCGTAATCCCATCTCTTCGCCGGACAGCATCCTTGCGACGGAGCCCGTCACGACAAGGCCCGCATCCGAAAATATCTCGCCCAAGGCCTTTGCGATTTCCCCGTAATCCGAAGCTTCCATTTGCACGCTATGACAAAAGAATTTTTAAATGCTCCCGACGGGATTTGAACCCGTGTCAATGGCTTGAGAAGCCACTATCCTCTCGGTTTCCGGCATATCCGGAAATGGCCGGGCTAGACGACAGGAGCGTCTAACAACTATAGAACCATATCTTTTTAAGAAATCGTCCGCCGCCTATTCAGGCAGGAGCGTTATGGCGGCCCATATTACCGCCATGCCTGTTGTGATGGCGGCAACCTGAAGCGCAGAAATTTTCGGGCTTTTATGCGTCACAAGCTCGGGAAGCAAATCCACCGTGGCTATGTATATGAAATGGCCTGCCGTATATGCGAGCAGGTACGGCAGAGCCGCTTCCAATGACGATATGAAAAAGTAACCCATCACGCCCCCCGCCACGGCCGTGAGGGCGGAAAGGAAATTGAAGAACAGCGCCTTTGCCCGGCTGAAGCCGCCGTGTATCAACAGCGAAAAGTCGCCTATCTCCTGGGGAATCTCGTGGAATATTATCGCTATGGTTGTCGTGACGCCCAGAGCCGGCGAATGGAGGAAGCTTGCGGCTATCACTATGCCGTCTATAAAATTATGGAATCCGTCTCCTATGAGATTGAGATAAGTGAACGCATGGACTTCTTTCTTGGTATGGTGATGATGCCAATGTATCGTTTTTTCCAGCAGGAAAAAAGTCATTATGCCCAGCAACGGGAATAGCATGACGTTCGCGGCTTCATATCCCATCGCTTCCGGTATCAGGTCAAGGAATGCCGCGGCAAGGAGCGTTCCTGTAGCAAAGCTGACAAGAAGGAAGAGCATCCTTTCAAGAATGATTTTTTTTATCGAAAGCGTAACCAATCCGACGAAAGACAGTAGGCTTACCGCCAATACCGATGCAAGTATGTCGTAAAGAACTTCCATTTCATCCCCTCAGCCGTGCGCATGAGTCATATCCAATACCTGCTCGACTATCATCAGTATGCCCGCAAACGCCAGAAGCGCTGGAGCCACGTTCTCGCCGGCAACACCCTTGATTATGAAGAATATCCCTATTCCGGTCATCGCGAGCGTGACCCCGATATTCAGCATAGACGTGCCTTTCATGCTGTATCTTGGATATTATTAATATTTAACTTTATTGTTAATAATAACTATGCTACAGCTTAAAAGGGGTTAATAATGCCGAAAATCATTTCCATGTCATTGAACGAGGAACTTCTGCACACGATGGATTCTGCACAGAAGGAACTGGGGTTTTCAGGACGCTCGGAGACTATAAGAGCCGCAATGAAATTGCTCTTGGATGATTACCATGAGAAGAGCACCATGGAGGGCATAATAGAATGCGTCATGCTAGTCATGCACAACCAGAAAGGCGAAGATGCCGTCACAAAGGCAAAGCATGCATATGAGGGAGTAATCAACACGCAAGTGCATGCAAACTTGAGCAAAGGCAAGTGCATGGAAATCTTCGTTCTGAACGGCGATGCTGCCAGAATCAAGGAGTTCTACGGGAAAGTACGCGCTATAAAGAAAGTCGAGAACGTAAAACTGCTCGTGGCATAATATTTTTATAATTTTGCTCGCAATCCTCTAAATGGCCACGCAATCTAAGCCGGCAAATAATGAGTACAAATTCCACATAGAAAACACACTACGCCCGAAAGATTACAATGATATAGCACGGCAGCTCAGGCGCGGCCACGGACCCGTAGTAATATTGGATACAAACCTCGTTGCCGGCGTCGGGCCGGGCGATGCTCCTCTTGCCCATATAGGATTGAGCTATAATCCCAAAAATCCTATGTCACATCAAGACAGGGCCGCGCCTCTAACAAGCAACATCTCCTCTACGTCTGCTCAGATCGTTTTTAACTATGCTCCTATGAATGTTTGGGATCTCACAGAGCGGCTAAGAGAAAGGTCTGATATTTCCGAGGAATACGAACACATACCTTTCAGTGGCAGGGTGATTTTGATGCACAAGCCCACGGGCATGATTTATTTTGTGGACAGGATTTATAATTTCAATTATGAACCTACGCCGGCACTGGGAATAGGGACTGTAACAAAATTCCAAAGAAGTAGTCCCGAGATTTTGAGTACTAATACGAAAAATATTCTAGGCATAACGGAAAAGCTCGTTCAGGAATTGTACCTATATGCCGGCAGTTCTGCGGATCTTAATGCGTCTACTCTGAAGCCGCCTTCTATACAGCCGCAGATAGACTGATAATTAGGACGGACCCGGAGGGATTCGAACCCCCGACCTCTATGGACTTTTCATTGGTTTCTTCCCTATGACCGAAGCCAAGCGCTCTATCCAAGCTGAGCCACGGGCCCAAACTAAGATTACGGAGAAAGGATTTAAGTATGGAACGAATAGCTATATTGTGGCATTATGACAAGATATAAGTTCAGTATAGTCATAGAAAAGGACAAAGACGGCTATTACGCGTATTGCCCGGAACTCCAAGGCTGCTATGCGCAGGGAGACACGTACGAAGAAGTGATCGCCAACATAAAAGATGCAATAAAGCTCCACATAGAAGACCGGCACGCCAGCAACGAGGAGATTCGCCAGCCGGAGATGACCTCTATCGCGAACATAGAGGTAACGGCATGAAATTGCCGAGACTGACGGCAGAAAAGATAGTAAGGCTGATTGAAAGAAAGGGGTTCGTTCTCGTCCGCCAAAGCGGGAGCCATAGAATCTACAAGAATGGCGATGGGAAAAGGTTCACCGTCCCGTTCCATTCAAAACAAATTCTACATCCGAAAATCCTGAAAAACGTCATGAAAGACGCCGGCATATCAGAAGATGAATTGAGATCCGCATAGTCATAGTTTGTAATTATTCTCTCATTGGAAAGGATTGAAAGTTCAAGCCGCGAACTTCCCTGCATATAGTTCGCCCAAGCTCTCTGCCACGCCCCAAAGATAGGGCATTGGAATAATTATCCTCCTGTGCGGCCCGGTGCCGCGATAAAGGCCAAGCTCTTCGTCCTCTATTACGGGCCTTACCTTTAACGTGTAAGCCCTCCTTCCCAAGACATTGCGCACCAATGCCCTCTTTATCTCGAGAGGAGCGGCAAAACCGGCGTCTTTAGTGAATTCGTCCCTTCTGAAGCTAGACTCTATTATTACAGGAGTTCGGTGCACGCCATTGCCATATTGATAAAGTGCGTCTATGCGATAGGCATCGCCTATTTTTCTGTCATAAAAATAAGCCTCCCCGTCCTCAAAAGATTCTACCACTATGCCGTTCCTCGGCCCTGAAGGCAGTTCAGGCAAGAATAAGGAGCCATTTCTCTTTGAAAATTTCCGGAGCGTAAGCTTGACATAGGCCCTTAGGGATGCCCCACCATAAAATTGCCGGGCGCTTGATGAACTGGGAACGTCAGAAAGGTAAACGGGTATGCCTGTATCCATCATGAAGTCCAATATCTCTTCTTGGTCGGGCGGATTGCTCTGGAAGAAATAACTAAGCGGAGAGAATACTTCACCGTCAATATCTGCCATAGCCTAATAATTATACGAAATTTTAAGAATCCCTTTATTGGTATAGAAGCTTTTCCATCACGGCCTTTACCGCATCGGGCTTTGCCCTTCCCTTCGTCTTCTTCATTACCTGCCCGACGAGAAAATTGAACGATTCCTTCTTTCCGGCCCTGTAGTCTTCGATTGCTTTCGGGTTCTCTTTTATGGCTTCCATGGCAAGCGCTTCTATCTCGCCCCCGCCGCCTATCGCCTGCATACCAGCGGCAAGCTTTTCGGGATCCTGCGGCTTCTCCGCCATAGTACGGAATATCATTTCGGCCGCCCTGTCCGTCAGCTTGCCGCTCCCGACCATGCTCAAGAGCTTGCTTATCTGCTCTGCGCTTACTCCGCTGTCTTTCATCCTAATATCGTTGTAATTCAGCGTCTTCTTTATTTCCCCTGCGAACCACCTGGCAGCAAGGGCCGGCTCGATATTTTCAGCGACCTTCTCGAACATCTGGGCAAGATCTATTTCCGAAGTAATCGCCTTGGCAAGCTCTTCCTTGACTCCCATCTTGCCATAGCGCTTCATCTTCTGCTCGGCCAGCTCGGGCAGAGCCTTCCTGATGGCTTCTATCTTAGCCTTTGGCAGCGTTATCCTCGGCAAGTCCGCCTCGAATATGTAGCCGTAATCGTCCTCCTCTTCCTTGTTTCGCTGGCTTCTCGTGACGCCGGTATCGGCGTCCCACCCCCGCGTCTCCCGCCTGACTTCCTGGCTGCGCCTTATGACGTTTCTCTGCCTTATTATCTCGTAGTTAAGCGCCCTTTCGACTTCCTTGAATCCTGTGACGTTCTTTATTTCCACCCGTTCGCTTTCCGTGGAAACGTTGGCATCCACCCGCATGGAGCCTTCCATCGACGGGTCCATTACGCCAAGATATTCAAGTATGCTTGCAAGGTGCTGCAGGAAGAGCCGCGCTTCCTTGGGCGACGCGAAGTCCGGCTCGGTCACTACCTCGCACAGCGGCACGCCGGAGCGGTTGTAATCAACAAGTATATGCGTTTTTTCATGCACTATTCTTGCAGGGTCCTCTTCCATCTGCACGCGCGTTATGCGTATGACCTTGCCGCCCGCTTCCATGCTCCCCTTTGATGCCACAGGGACTTCATACTGCGTTATCTGGAAGTTTTTGCCCATGTCAGGATAGAAATAGCTCTTCCTTGAGAAGAACATTTCTTTCGGGAACGAACAGTTCAGGGCAAGGCTTATCTTTATCGCCGCATCCACCGCAGCCGCATTCAATACCGGCTTGCTGCCCGGCATGCCCAGGCAGTATTCGCATGTCAGTGAGTTAGGCTCCTCCGCGAAGCGGTTCGGGCAGCCGCAGAACAGCTTCGTCTTCGTCCTCAATTGCACGTGAATTTCCAGCCCGATTTTCATCGCAACACCTTGTAAACGATTGTCTTTCCCATGCGCCTGCCGTAATAATCTATCGAATCGGGTATTTCCCCGGCTATCTTGAACCCGAACCTTTTGTGGAAATTCCTCGAAGGCGCGTTGTTTGAATAATACGAAGACATGATGGTGTCAAACCCGCCCTCTTTCGCATGGCACTCCAGAAGCGCGAACATCCTTGACGCTATCCCCTGCTTTCTGTGCGCGGAAGCGACGCCCATCGAGAACTCGCCGCAACGGTGCTCAACGCCCTCCCCGCCCCGCAGCTGCATATTCGCTATTATCTTCCTGCCGCACTCGGCAACTATATGCACGTTCCTGCCCCTCCTGCACCTGCTGATGCAGTCCATAAGGTATTCCCGCTCCTCTGCGAGGCTTGGCCTCCTGTTCATCATGATCTTGGCCCTTTCGTCAACAAGTGCATTTATGTATCCCAGCATCATCATGACGTCGCTCCTCTTCGGGAACCTTATCACGATTTCCTCGCCGCGCTTCTGCAGCCGTTCCAGCACTTTCCCTTCCTTGAACATCATACTTCTATCTCCATGAGGTCTTCGGCTTTGACGACTTCGCCGGAAAATTTCTTCTTTGCCATTGCGGCAATGTCAACTTCGTCGCTGTCGGGGTACAGGTGCGTCAGCACCAGCTTCTTCGCGCCCGCTTCCTGCGCAGCTTCGCCTGCTTCCTGCGGAGTCATGTGCTTCGGGTGCGGTTTTATGTGCGCGGCCTCGAATATCAAAAGGTCCGAGCCTTTCGATATTTCGATGAGCTCTTTGCATTTGACGCTGTCACCCGAATAAACTATGCTTTTTCCGCCATATTCAATCCTGTAGGCGTTGGCATGGACAGCCGGATCGTGCACGACTTCCTTTGCGATTATTGCCGTGCGTCCCAGCGTTATTTTTTTGTCCGTCATTTCCTTTACCGTTGAAGCAAACTCCGCTTTGTCTATTATCGGAAAAGATTTGATGGCGTCAAGCGGCTTTCCCAGCCCCGGAGGGCAATATACATCCAACGGTTCTTCCCTGCCTGACGTCACGGCATCAAACAAGAATATCAGAACGTCAGAATAATGGTCTGCATGGCCGTGCGTGATGAATACCGCATCCACGGCGTTTCTCCCTATTCCTGCAAGCTCCATGTTCCACACGCTTCTTGGTCCGATATCAAAGAGGAGGCTCCTGTCCGTTTGCACGTGCAGCGACGCCCCTGCCCTTCTGTTGACAGTTGTGCCCGTGCCAAGCATCGTGACCTTCATTTCGCTCCCTCGTGTGCTGCTGCTATCGATACAATCTTCTCCTCCTGCAGATGGCCGCCGATTATGTGAAGGCCGGTGAACTGCCCGCACGGCACGGATATCATCGGGATGCCGGCAAGGTTAGCCGGCACCGTGAGTATGTCCATCTGATAATTTTCCAGCGGTGTTAGTTTCTTTATCTCCGAGAACTTCGGCGCCCTTATCGGCATCGTGGGCGCGACTATCGCGTCGTATTTACTGAAGACCGACCTGAATTCGTTTATCACCAGCGTCCTTACCCGCATGGCCTTGTGATAATAAGCTTCCCTGTAGCCCGCCATTCTTGCGAACGTGCCGAGCATTATCCTGCGCTTGGCCTCCTCGCCAAATCCCTTCGTCCTCACGGACGAGAAGTATTCGTTGAAATCCCCTTTTATTTCCTCTTCCATTCCGTAGCGCATCCCGCAGAATCGCGCAAGGTTCGTTGATGCCTCGCAAGCGGCTATTATGTAATAAGCATAAAGCGCGTTCTGGGTGTTCGGCAGCGACACCTCCTCGCACGTTGCGCCCAAAGACTCGAGCTTCTTTATTGCCGCCCGGACGTCATTCTCGACGCCTTTATCGACGTTTATGAAATATTCCTTCGGCACTGCAAGTTTCATGCCCTTTACGTTTTTTGTCTTCGTATAATCCTTCTTGGGAACATCGAGTGACGTCGAATCCCTAACGTCACGGCCGGCTATAACCGAAAGCATCCATGCGGCGCTCCAGACGTCTTTTGCTATCGGCCCTATCTTGTCCATGGAGTTGGCGTAATCGATGAGGCCGTATCGTGGAACTAAACCGTAAGTAGGCGTGAGCCCCACCACTTCGCAGAACGCAGCCGGGCAGGATATCGAGCCGCCCGTGCTCTGGCCAAGAGCAATGTGCGGCATCTTCAACGCCGCTGTCAGGCCGGCTGCGCCGCCGGACGAGCCGCCGCAGCTCCTTTCAGGGTCAAGCGGGTTCTTCGGTATTCCCCACGCGGAGTTCGTCGAAAAAGTCCCGAAACCGAACTCATCCTGATTCGTCTTGCCGATGACCGACCCTATTTTCCTTATGCGCTCTATTACGGATGCCTCAAACACCGGCTTGTACCCCTCAAGTATGCGCGACCCTGCCGTGGTTTGCATGTCCCTGACGCAGATGTTGTCTTTTGCCGATACGGGCAGGCCCTGGCCGTGCATGCCTTCCTCGTGCTGGAAAAACTCGAACTTTCTCATCTTCCTGAGTTCTTCGTTGAACTTTGCCGAGAAATCTTCCTGATCAATATTCCCGTTCTTCAACGACTGAAGGAATTCGCCAACGCCTATATTGTAATTCATGCTTTCACTTGTCTATGACTTTCGGCCCCTTGAAGAAGCCGTTCTCCTTGTTTTTTGTGTTGGACAGCGCTTCGTCCTGCGTGAGCGGCTCTTCAGTCTCGTCTTTTCTTGCGACATCCTTTATATCAACGGGCTGGTAGCTCGCTTCCTGCGGCGCATCAACCTTTTTCAGGGTATCAAACGCCTTGAGCACGTCTTCCATATCGGCAGTAAACTTCTGCAGTTCCTGCTCCGAAAGATTAAGCCGCGCCGCTTTGGCTATTTTTTCAATTGTCTTCACCATGTCCGCGACCATGGAATTTAGTTGCTTGGAACCTTTATATCATATAATGCTACGGAGGCTTTGTAGGAATAATCTAATTCTGTCGGTTTAATCACTCTCTGTCGGAAAATTGGAATTAAGGAAATTTGGTTCTATCGGCTCTGTAGAAATCCTATAAGTATGAGGTAATCTTTTCTGTGGCGCTTGATTCAAACATAGTCACTGCAACTGTAGAAATCCTATAAGTATGAGGTAATCATGCCTCAATTGCGAAGATCGAAGGAGGGATTACCTGTGAATGTTAGTTCTTCAAAACCAATAAAGTTTGTTAAATCCATTGCAACCAGGGAGCGCCTTCCGGAGTATTCGTCCAAGTTCTCAAGGAAGGATTATACTCTGCGACAACATGTCGTCATGCTCTGCCTCAAGGTAAAACCAAAAAATCCCTCCAAACTGTTCTGTACGGAAACAATATTTGTATAATTATGATGCATAACTTTATATACTTTTGTCCATTATAATACGTATGGTTAACGTGCGGGACGTTTTGTTGCTCCAGAAAAGAGAGGTGGAAGAGAAGAAAAAAGAGCTGTATATCAAAAGATACGCTGTTTTGAAGGAAAAGGATAAAGATATAATTAAGGCCGTCATAGGCCCCCGGAGAGCAGGGAAATCTTCTTTCGTTATCCATGAGCTTTCCGGATCCGGTTCATGGGGGTACATAAACTTTGACGACGAGAATCTCGTTGATCTGGAAGACTACAACGAACTTATCGAAAACATGAAGTCGGTGTACGGCAACCCTAAAATCCTGTTTCTCGATGAGATTCAGAACTTGAAAAAATGGGAGCTGTTTGTCAACAGGCTGCAGAGGCAGGGGTTCAACATAATCGTTTCTGGGAGCAACGCGAACCTGCTAAGTCAGGAGCTGGCGACTCATCTGACCGGAAGGCACCTGACAACGAATGTCTTCCCATTGAGCTTTAAGGAGTTCCTCAGCTTTTTCGGGAAACGGGAGGACATGACTGAAGCGGAAATAAAGGAAAGGTTCAGGCAATACGCCGAGGAAGGGGGCTACCCGGAGCCTCTTGTCAAGAATATGAACCGCAAAGACTACCTTTCCACCCTTTTCGACGCAGTAATATACAAGGATATCGTAAAGCGTTATCGGATAAGGGCCCCTGCCGCCTTCGAGGATCTGGCAGTATACGCCATCTCCAACGCCACGAATTCCTATTCTTACAACACCTTGGCAGAAGTAACAAAGGTCAGGAGCGCGAGCACGGTTGAGAAATATCTGAAGTATCTGGAAGAGTCCTTCCTGTTATTCAGAACAAACAGGTTCTCCTTCAAGCTGAAGCGGCAGATGAAATCCGAGAAAAAGATATACTGCATTGACAATGGCCTCATAACCGCCAGGGGGTTCCGTGTATCTGATAGCACGGGCAGCCTGTACGAAAACATCGCAGCCGTGCATCTATGGAAAAAGTTTGGAGAAAATCTCTTCTATTATAAGAGCCGGCAAGGCGGTTACGAGGTCGACTTTGTTGTGAGGAGAAACCAGAGCGTGGAACAGCTCATACAGGCATCCTTCAATCTGGACAAGCCTGAAACCAAATTGCGGGAGTTCCGGGCGCTGGCAGCCGCAAGCAAAGAGCTTGACTGCGACAACCTCATCGCGCTTACCGGCGATCGTGAGTCTGAAGAGTGGTTCGAGTGGTTTGGGGTAAAAAGGAAGATAAAATGCGTTCCTCTCTGGAAATGGCTGCTGGATTGATTGAGCGGCCTTAATCTTTGCGGACTGCGAGGCAAAGGGGCCGGCTCGTCGCGGCACCCAAAATTTTTCAATCCGCGCGAGCCTGGAGTTAAAATACGGGGAATTCCGGCATAATTTTTTATACCCGTGCCTCACTTCATCATCTTCGCAGCCGCCCGCAGCATCTTCTTTGCCGCTTTCATCTGATCCAAGCCGGCAGCTGTCGGATAATACCGTTTCTCGTTGTCCCTCTTAACGTACCCGCCCTGCTCAAGAAGGAAAAAAACCTTGTAAGAAGTCATCTCGCCGGGCAAAAAGCCGAATCTCTTCCGGACAAGCCCGCGAAGCTCGCTTCTCTTCCTTTTTTTCTCCGAAAGGAGCATCATGAGGAACATCCATAGATTCTCCTTGAAAAGCTTCTCTTCCAGCCTCTCTGTGGGAGTGCGCATAAGATTTTACGCACTGTAAAATTTATATAGCGCTCGCATTGGGATATAAATACTTTCGCGGCAAGAATTTTACAGTCTGTAAAGTTATTGTGATGTTCATGGCCAAGATAAGGGTTGCAATCGCGGGCGTGGGAAACTGCGCGTCGTCGCTTGTTCAGGGAGTGGAGTTCTACAAGAGCGTCAGGGACGGCGAAGCCGTGCCCGGGATAATGAACAACGTCATAAGCGGCTATCGCATCCGCGACATAGAATTCTCGGCTGCTTTTGACGTGAACGAGACGAAAGTGGGAAAAGATCTGGCCGAAGCCGTATTCGCCGAGCCGAACTGCACTGTGAAATTTTCTGGTGTGCCAAAAACGGGCGTGAAAGTGCAGCGCGGCCCCACCATGGACGGCATAGGCAAATATCTCAAGGACATGGTGCATGAGGACAAATCAAAGCCTGTTGACGTGGTGAAGGTGCTCAAGGAGGCGAAGACCGACATACTGATAAATTACATCCCGGTAG
>Ga0209541_10000426_pt1 | contig 82199 bp, 107 predicted proteins | sample RifCSPlowO2_01_FD_184027 | JGI IMG/M metagenome (GOLD analysis project Ga0209541, IMG submission 184027) | Groundwater microbial communities from Rifle, Colorado - Rifle CSP2_plank lowO2_0.1 (SPAdes) (version 2) | ecosystem: Environmental > Aquatic > Deep subsurface > Groundwater | place... | reverse complement strand
TCTTCATCAAAGCCAGTTGTCTCAAATTTTATGTAAAATCTATCTTCAATATCTTTACAGATTTGTTTCACAGTTTCAACATACTTGTCTTCTAAAAACAAATCTTTTCTGTACTTAATACACAAAATAGGTTTATCCCCACAGCAAGCTATGGGGTATTAAACTAAGATAAATAATAAATTAACTGAAAAAGCATCAGACCATTACCCAATATATGCAATAATTGATTTTTAAGTATATACACTATTTATTTTTAATAAATATTTCTTTTTTTCCATAATCATTATAAACCTAATTTTGAATTAAGCTAGTATGAAATTTACTAAATCATTATAGAGAGATTTAGAAGTATTAATAATATTCAGGAGGATTAAAATGGCAGAAAACAAAATTACAACAGATCATGAAGAAATTAAAAGGTGGTAATTTTGAATTTTTTATTGTAGTCAATACCCAGAGTTTAAAAGATAAATACTTAAAATATTTACCAAAATATAAAATACTTACAATTGCGGAACTAGAAAGTTATTTAGAAAGTGGGATATATAGTTAGCGGGGGTTGGATTTGAATTCGTCGAACATATCAAGACTGATATCGCTCGCCAACGACCTTCGGGTCTCTCAAACTAGGTTTATGAGCCTTCCGCAACATTTATCCAAAGATAAACATCTCGACGGACACTCCTAGTCAGACGTGATTAAGACGAATCTTAATGACTCTGTCCTACCCCGCTAATAAACACCAAAATAAGAGTTATTATAAAGCTTTTGGGAGCGTAGAGAATTTGAAAATTTTTGAATATCAGATAATTTTTCTTCTATAACAAAAAGACTATTAGATAGATTTAAAAGTTTTATTTTCTAATAATATTTATGAAAAGCGGCTTTGATATAAAAGAATTAAAAGAGATAGAGAAAAGTATACTTAAAGGCATAAATCTTAAATCAAATTTCCAAGAAATAAAAACAATTGCCGGATTTGATATTGCTTATTCTGGAAAAAATTATATTGCTGCTGCTGTTGTAGTTGATTTAGAAAGCAAAAGAGAAATTGAGAAAAGGATTGTTACTGGTGAAGAAATTATGCCTTATTCTCCAAGTTTAGCAGTATTTAGGGAAGGTCCAGCTATAATTGATGCATATCGTAGTCTTGAGATTAAGCCTGATGTACTAATTGTTAAAGGAAATGGTGCATTAAAAGAAAATAAAGTTGGATTAGCTAGTTATGTTGGCGTTTTGATAAATAAACCGTGTATTGGTGTAACAAAGGATTTGATGTTTGGAAGACTTGATGAAGATAAAATCCTTGTAGAAGATAAAATTAAAGGAATTGCTATTAAAACAAAACAATTTGCAAACCCAATTTATATTAGCCCTGGACATAACATTGATTTGGAGATGAGTGTTAATATTGTTAAGCAGTTAATAATTGAACCTTATAAATTGCCTTTGGTTTTGCATTTGGCACATAAATATGCAAACAAAGGAAAGAAAGGAAATAAAGAAGATTAATTTGATTCTGCATTTTACCACATAAATTCAAAATAAGATTTAAATGTCTTTGCAACATCTTCATTATCTATTATAATTGCTTCTGGAATTTCTGACCATAATATCATAGCCACTTTATTTTTGTATATTGTAATATTTGATGGTGAAATTACTTCTTGTGGCACATATTTTACTTTTGCTCTTGCTTCTATTTTTTAGATTCTTTGCCTTCAAAAATGGTTTCTCCGCAATTAGAACAGACAAAGGCATCAAATTTTCCCAATTTTATTCCTATTAATAAATATTCTACTTTTTTCTTTGTTAATTTTTCATTTCTACATTCATCTCAAATTTCGTTTTTCACTTTTTATTTATTTCATATATCCCAAGGTTTATAAATGAATATTAATCTAATAATGTATGTTTTATAAAACCTTATTAAATATTTTTATTTTAGTTATATTATTAATAATAACAGTAAATGCACAAAAAGAATTTAACCAAGGTCCATCATTAAATGCTGAAATTCTGCAGAATAATGCTATTCTCAAAACAGAAGATAAGATATTTTCAATTTCTAAAGAAGGACTACTTGAATGGGAATTTACTGGTGGAAAAATAAAACAAGCAATTTCAATAGAAGATATAAATTATGATAGTTATAAAGAAATTGTTGCAGCGACAGAAGGATCAGTTCCATCAGTTAAAATAATAGATGGAAAAAGCGGTAAAACACTGCAAACCCACATTCTATCAAAGAAAACTTATAAAAATAATTATCCAATTCCAACAAGCAAAATAGTCAATACAAATGGCCAAACATATTTATCAAATTTTAATAAAATATACAGGATAGATAAATTGGAATTAACACAAATAATTGAGTTTCAGGATTATATAGAAGATTTTAATTTAATAAACGGAAATTTTGTTATATCTACTAATAGAAAATTAATTTCTTATACAATGAATTTTGATAAAATAAATGAGATAGATAAAAAGGGAAAATTTTTCATAGAACAAAATTATGCAGTTTCTTCTTATTCAATTGGGTCTCCAGAAACAACTTTACAATTATACGATTCTAACTTAAATAAAATTGCAAAATTTTCTGTATCCGGAACTTTATTGGGTTTTTCCAATGATAATATAATCTTAATGGATGAAATGCAAACTGGAACAATAAGAATTTATAGTATTTATGGAAAAGAATTAAGAAAAATAGAAAATGTTAATAATATAGAAATAAAGTCCAATGATTATTATATAGTTCAAAATAACCAAATAAAAAAAGGAGAAAATATAGTTTATGATGCAACTAATATTACAAATAGTAATGAAAAAATTACCTGGCTTGGGAATTCTATTATAGGAACTTACACAAATGAAATTATTAAAATTTACAAAGATAAAAAATTAACAGTAACAATATCAAAAAAACCAAACCAAATAATAAAGAATTTAGGGAATAGTGATTTTGTTATAGAAAAAACATGGCCATATTTGTATAACTATAATGGCAATACTGGAAAAATAGCAACTAATCAAAAAATCCAAGGAAAGAGTATCCACGATATAGAAGATTTGAGTGATGTAAATAATGATAATTTTAATGAATTATTAATATCATTTAGTTCTGGGAATTATTGGCTAGAAGAGATACATTCGTTGGTTTATCTTGAACCTAAAACAGGAAAAACTACAGAAATAAGTTGTGTTCCTACACCTGAAGAAATAATTCAGACAATACAACAAATTAAAACTAAAATAGATGATTTAAATTCCAGGCTGAAATCAAAAAATGATAAGATAAATGATTTAAATAATGAAATAAATGAATTGTCAATAAAATTGCAACAGCAACAAACACCTGAAGAAAGAACCACAACACAAAATAAAATTAATAAACTAGACAATGAAATAAAAAAATTATATGATGAAACTGAAATATTAAATCAAGAGAAATTTAAATTTGAAGATGATAAGAGGTTTTGGGAATCGCCTAATGTAGAATTACAAATGAATATTGCTTCTTATGTTTATTCGGGTTCTGGTAAAGTATTAACTGCATTAAGATCTGGAAGATTATATTTAATTGATATAAAAACAGGAGAAAAGCAAAAAATAGCAATTAAAGAAGATCAAAATGAATTATTTGTATATTATCTTGACAAGGCTGGAGATGTAAATAGGGATGGCATAGAAGATATAATTTTTACATTGGGTAATGGTGTTGGTGTAGTAAGCGGTAAAGATTATAATGTAATATGGAAAAAAATATATGATAATGCAGGATTGATACCACAATCACATTATAAATTGGGAAATAGTATTGTTATTAGTTCTGGTGATAAGATAATCAGGCTTGATTTGTTGAATGGGGCACAATTAGAAGAACGAACATTCAAATCTCCACAATTTATTAAACATGTTGATGAATTAGTTATTTATGGATTACAAAAAGGCATAGTTATAGTAACTCCAACACAAATAAAGGAATTAAGTTTTATTAATTATTATTCTTACCAGCAAGACCCAAAAAATACTTTTAATGTGCTTGACTGCAATATGGATAATAAAAAAGATCTTGCAATTGTTTCTTCAAATTGGGAGGAGTCATATCAAATTAACTGCATTGATATAAGCAGCGGAACATTAATTAATAATATAATGCCTGAAAGGAATACTAAAGATTCTAGTTATTCTAAAGATAATGAAATATTAAACCTCAAGGAATTTAGGACAATAGACAATAAATTTATAATACTTAATTTAGATCAATCAAATTCTTATGGTTCAAGCTCCTATTCTGTAGAAAATTTTAATCCCAATGGAAAAATAATAATTGATATTCCTAGTAAAAAAATAATTGGCATGTCTCTTTTAGATTATTATTTTATTAATGAAAAACTGTATAATTTAGATGGTACAGAAATAATACAAAGTGACAATATAATTAATCCAAGAGATAATCAATATTTTGATGGTGATTTTTATATTAATTTTAAAGATAATAATATTAGGTTAATATATGTTGACAATTTATTTTATACATTAACTCATGAATCTAAAGAAAAAATACAATTAATAGACGGACAACATGAAATAAAGGTTTTAACTTTACATCCGAATAATGAGTTTATAGCAATAGATTCAATAATAACAAATGTAAACAGGGAAAAATCAACAATAAAATCTTATTTTATATTTTTAATTATGTTATCAGTATTAATATCAGGGGCATTAATAAAATGGAAGAAAACGAACATGCAATAACTGTAGAGAATCTCACTAAGAGGTATAAAACAAAAAGAGGAATATTTACAGCAGTTGATAACATTAATTTTAAAATAAGAAAAGGAAAAATATATGGATTAATTGGTCCTAATGGGGCTGGCAAAACTACAACAATAAAGATGCTTGTTAAATTGGTAAAACCAACTTCTGGAAAAATAAGTTATTGTTATAAAGAATTGAATAAAATTTTAGGTTATGTTCCTGAAAAACCTGTACTTTATAATGAAATGAGGCCAATAGAATATTTAACTTATTTGGGAAAATTGTCTGGAATTGATAAGGGTGAAGCAACTAAAATAGCAAAACATTATTTTGAATTATTTAACTTAAAAGAATCTGGCAATAAAAAATTAGCAACATTCAGTTCTGGTATGAAACAAAAAGTATTGATAGCACAAGCACTGATGCATAATCCTAAACTGCTTATATTAGATGAACCAACAACAGCATTAGACCCATCAGGACAGGCACAATTACTTGAAATATTAAAATATTTATCAACAGAAAAAAATGTTACAATATTAATAAGCAGCCACCATATGGAAGAATTAGAAAGAATAATAGATTATGTTTTAATATTTGATAAAGGAAAAATAATACTTGATTCTGAAATAGAAGAACTTAGAAAAAAGACAGCAGAACAATTAGAGATAGAAACAACAAATCCTGATAAGGTGGCTGAAATAATACGTAAAAAAATAAAAATAAATAATATTGTAATTATCAAAAATAAAATAATAGTATCATCAAATAAAATATCAGATTTGAGAAAAGAAATTGTCAAAATTGTCGTAGAGAGTGGTGAAGAAGTTATATCTGTCCATACAGTTAAGAAGTCTTTATGGTCTATAGTTATGGAGAAACTTGAAAAATGAAAAATGTTTTATTAATTGCAGAACAAGTTTTTTTAGAAAAATTTAGTATAAAAAAAACTTTTGTTTATATCTTTTTTATGATCCTTAGCTCTTTACTAGCATTTAAGCTTGGTGTTGGAACAGTAAACAGCAATTCTTTTGTTGATAAATTTGCCGGTCTAGTTAGTAATTATTTTATTATAGGATTATTCTGGATTGCCGGCATCCCATTTATTATTTATATCGGATCTATAACTATAAGTGCAATAGCTAAAGAGATAAATGATGGAACAGCTATGTTAATTTTCACAAGACCAATAATGAGGAGAGAATTTTTATTAGGCAAATTATCAGGAATATTAGCTTATACTACAACCATAAATTTAGTAATAATTTATATTTTTGCCTCAATGGCTGCAATCTTATATGGTTCAGATATAACAATAACTAATGGTATTTACAGGGCTGCAACAAGTATTTTTATTTATTCATTCTTATTAACAATATTCATTTTAAGTTTTAGCTTATTTTTATCAGCTTATATAACTAAAAATATAGTAAATATGACAATCTTATTTGTATTAATATTAATGATTTTTGTAATGCCAATTGTATTAACTAATACACCTAAAATGAACAATTATCAGGAAAAACTTCCAGATTTTGCATTTATATTTGGTTCTACTGCAATTGAATCTTTGAATGTTATGGGTTTAGATTTAATATATTATAACAAAGATTTAATGGCATCATCAATTGGAGTTTATAAGAAATATTACACAGATATTTATATTCCACAATATGTAAAAGAGCCTATAAGAATTAATGAGATAAAATTATTGCCATTAACAATTATTATCCTTATTATATCATTAATTTTATTATTTTTGTCTTATATAAAGTTAAATAGTCTCGAAATACAGTAAATATTATAGAGCAAAATTATTTAAATTGTTAATAATGAATTAGAATATGGAATATATAAAAAGAAAAATTGGGTTTTTAACTTATTCTAATATTGAAGTATTTGACATTTTCAAAGCATGGATTGCAATTTCTATAGCTTTTGGAATTGTTTTAGGAGGATTGACAACAAAATTTTTTACTGCGTTTTTAATTTCTGCAATTGCTGTTGGCTTAGGATTTTTACTTCATGAATTAAACCATAAATTTGTTGCACAAAAATATAGATTTAAAGCTGAATTCAGAAGTTTTGATGAAATGTTATTTTTAGCTATAGTAATGAGCTTTTTTGGATTTGTAATAGCTGCACCTGGAGCTGTAATGATACAAAGCAATTTTCATGATAAAACAAAAGCAGGAAAAATTTCTGTTGCAGGACCTATAATGAACTTGATATTAGCATCATTGTTTTTTATAATTTTAATTTTACTTACTGGAAGCATTAGTGGTGCTATGAATTTAAATGGCCAAATTTCAAAAAATGTTCTTGATATGCCTTTAATTTATGCAATACCTATAATTGGTTTTTCTGTAAATAGCTGGTTAGCTTTATTTAATATGATTCCCTTTTGGATCTTTGATGGTGCAAAAATATTTTCCTGGAATAAAACTGTTTGGGGATTAGTAACTTTAATTTCTATTGCATTTGTATTTTTATTGTAATTAGGATTTTTATGATTGAAATAATCTCATCTTGAAATATGTCTGAATTTTGGTATTTTTTCCCTTTTTTCAATTTTTACATCCGGAGTATATTTTCTTATTTCTGCATCTTTAAATAAATCTGATAATTCTTCTCCAGAAACATACACTTTTGTATCTTTAACATATGTTACCAGTTCTTGGATTCTTGCACTGTAACTTATTGGGAGTTTTGGAATCTCTTTTTCTATTTTAGAAAGTGGCAAATAAATATCAGAATTGCCTGATGATATAAACTCTAGAATGCCTTCTAATTTTCCAGATTTAATTATACTATTTATTATAGATCTTTGTATTGCCTTCGGTATTCTTTTGATATAAAAATAATTTTCACTTTTGATTATTAATTCATCCATAAATAATTAAATAAAATTTATATTTAAATTGATTAACTATATATTATATTTATTCAATAGTTAAGTATATTAATATGAATTGTTATTATTTTTTAGATATGGTAATAAATAAAGAACAAAGAGTTGGTGTTTTTGTTGATGTCCAAAATATGTATTATTCTGCAAGAGCATTATATAATTCAAGGGTTAATTTTAAGGAAATTTTAAAAGAAGCTGTAAAGGGAAGGAAACTAGTAAGAGCTATTGCATATGCTGTTAAAGCTGGAGAAAAAGAAGAAGAAGGTTTTCATAATGCCTTAAGTGCAATTGGCTTTGAGGTTAAATTAAAAGAGCTACAAATATTTTATGGTGGAAATAAAAAAGCAGACTGGGATGTAGGGTTAGCAATTGATGCTATTGAACTTGCACCTAAACTAGATGTAGTTGTACTTGTAAGCGGAGATGGAGATTATCTGCCTTTAGTTGAGCATTTAAGAAGAGCTTTAGGATGCAAAGTTGAAGTTTTAGCTTTTGGAAGAAGCTGTTCTGGCAAATTAAAGGAAATTGCTGATGAATTTTATGATTTGGATGAGAAAAATTTTGTGTTTGGACCAAAAAGATAGGTTAATTATTACTTCTTTGGATATTTAGTTAATTTTTTTGAATTATTCATTGTGAGATTTGTCACTTTATCCAATTTCACTATACTTCCTGTAAGTTCTTCATTTAAATCACTATTAATTTTAGATTTATGGTTTTCAAAGAATAAATCACTGTCTAAACCAATTATAACTAATGAAACAAATATTAATCCTGCTGCTATAAAAATGAAATTTAATCCTTTACCCATAAGATAATAGTAATCTAACTATATTTAAGACTTTTTAAAATGTAAAAATTATAAAGCATCCTCAAATCTTTTATTTACAACATCCCAATCTATAGATTTTATAAATGCTTCAATATAATCTGCTTTTTTAGTATCATAATCAACCATGTAAGCATGTTCAAAAACATCCATTATTAGTAATGGTGTTAATCCTGCTAAATGGCCAACATCATGTTCATTAATCCATGTATTAAACAGTTTATCTGCTTCTTTATCGTAATACATAACAACCCAACCAATTCCACGCATTGAGCCTGTTGCTTTAAATACTTTTTCACATTCTTCTCCAGAACCGAAAATTTCAACCATTTTTTTGTATAATTTTGAATCTTTTTTTAATTCTGTTTTCTTTTTATTCATATTTCCAAAATACAGTTCATGCAAACGCATTCCATTAAATTCCCATCCAAATCTTCTTTTTAATTCTGCAAATTCAGGAGTATTTGCTTTATTCTCTTTTACCATTGACATCATCAATTCAATCAATTTATTTGTATTTATTACATAACCCTGGTATAGAGTAAAATGATTTTTTAATAACCTGTCTGAAAAACCTGTTAAACCCAATAGATAATCAAAATTCTTTGCTTCGTATGCCATTTTTATTTTTCTCCTTTACATATTTGATATTTTTAAGTTTTTATAACTTTTGTATATTAATCTAATGTAAATTTTTCTTTAGTTATTAGTTCTCTTGCTCTTTCCCTGTTTTGTTTTTCATAAGATAAAGTCCTTCTACTTGATCCATCCCAGGCATAAATTTCTCCACCATAATTTTTCTTAAAATATTTAGCATGCTCATCTGTAGATATTTCAGGATTTAATTCTTTATAACCCATTCTTAAAATACTTCTTCGTCCATCTAAATGATTAAGGCATAAGTGATTTAATCCCAAATTATCAATAATTAAATCTAATGTATATTTTCTATCTTGATATTTGCCTTCCAGACTATCATAATTTCCAGAATCCCACATTACGGCAAACATCAGAATAGTTTTATCGTTCATATGAAGATTATTATTTTAATAATTTATAAGTTTATATGTGATAAAAAATTATATTTTTTCCGCTACTATTAACATTAAAAGATATTCAAAATAATGGGGTCCTAATTTTTACATATTTTCCATTTTCTAAAACAGTTTTATCTATAAATTTGCCAAATACCGGAACTGGGTTTTTTACAGGTTTAGATTTTAATATTACTAATTCTGTGCCTTCAGATTTAGATAAACTTTTAGCGTAAAATAAAGCACGATTGTATAACTTTTCTTGTGCATAGTTTCTTCTTTCTATATCAATGACATCAAATTGACTTTCACCATCCATAAGTATGTAATTACTTCCTGCAATTTTTGATTTAAATTCAACAACATAATCAAATTGGAATGTAGTTTCATGACCTATTACTCCACGATCTATTATTCCATGATTTTGATTTCTTACAGAATATCGAGGCAAACTTATACGATCTGGATTTGTATGTTCTTCTAACGTTACTTTTTGTTCAATGCTCATATTTTTCCAACTAAATCTAATCCTGGTTTTAATGTCTGTTTTCCAGGTTTCCAGCTAGCAGGACATACTTCTCCTTTATGTTCTCTTACATATATAGCTGCATGTAACTTTCTTAAAATTTCTTCTGCACTTCTTCCAATGCTATTGTCATGAATTTCATATGCTTTTAATATTCCATCAGGATCTATAATGAACGAACCTCTTAAAGACAAGCCTTCTTCTTCAATATATGTTCCAAATTCTTTGCATAATTTACCAGCAGGATCTGCCAACATTGGATATTTAATCTTTTTAATTGATGGTGAATTATCATGCCAGGCTTTATGGACAAAAACTGTGTCTGTACTTACACTTAATACTTCTGCACCTGCTTTTTTAAATTCATCATATAAATCTGCTAATTCCACTAATTCTGTTGGGCAAATAAATGTAAAATCTGCAGGATAAAAAGCTAATACAAGCCATTTTCCTTTAAAATTTGATAATTTCACTTTCTTAATCTCATTATTATGAAATGCTTCTAATTCAAAATCTGAAATTTGTTGTCCTATTTTTACCATTTTACTTTTTCTCCTTTATATTTTTAATAAATCAGTCATTTATAATAATTTTGGTTACAAACTGTAATATTGAAAAATTTTATAAGTCTTTCTTCAATATAGATTTGATGGTTTACAAGGTAATTTCATTTTATAAATATATAGAAATAGAAAATCCAGAAATTTTAAGAGATGAAATGAGGAAAAGATGTAATGAACTAAATATACTTGGAAGAATATTAATTGGAAATGAGGGGATTAATGCATGTGTATCTGGAAAAATAAAAAATATTGATGATTTTAAGAAAGTGATTATGATTAATGATAAATTTAAGAATTTAACATTCAGAGAAGAAGAAATTGACAATTTTAAACACCATAAATTAGTTGTTAGAGTCAGAAAAGAAATTGTTCATTTTGGACATAAAGTTGACATGAATAAAAAAGGCAAACATATTAAACCAGAAGAATTAAAGAATTTGCTTGATAAAAATGAAAACATTATATTAATTGATGCAAGAAATAATTATGAAACTGCAGTTGGAAAATTTAAAGATGCAATAACTTTACCAATAGAAACTTTCAGGGAATTTCCTTTGGCTATAAAAAAATTTGAAGATTTAAAAGACAAAAAAATTGTTACATACTGCACTGGAGGAATTAGGTGTGAAAAAGCTTCTGCATATTTAGTAAATCAAGGTTTTGAAAATGTTTATCAATTAGAAGAAGGAATTATAAATTATATTAATAAATTTCCAAACGACTATTTTGAGGGAAGCTGTTTTGTTTTTGATGATAGGTTAATATCGAGAAACGGAAATATGATTATTAGCAAATGTGAATTATGCAATAAAGAATCTGATGAATACATTAATTGTCATAATATTGACTGTAATAAATTATTCATATCATATAAAGATTGCCAAGAAAAATTAAATAAACATTGCTCTGAAAAATGTGAAAAGGTGAAAAGGCACAGACCTGAAACTGGAAAGTGGTATGATGCATTAGGAATTGTTAAAAATTATTATAGAAAAACAAAGATTGTAGAAACCAGACTAAACAAGGGAATAAAATTAAATGAAAAAATTAAATTTATAGATAAAAATAATAATGAAACTGAACAAGAGATTATAGAATTAAGAAACTTTCATGGTGAAAATATTGAATCTGCAAATCCTGGAGAAATTATTACTTTTCCTGTATCACAAGATGTAAGAAAAAATGATAGGATTGTCTTATATGGGTAATATTATTGAAGAATTAAAAAAATTGGAAATTGAGAGTATTTCTAGGGATATACATATAGTTGGAAGTGAAAAGGGTAAATGGATACATGAGAAAATTTTAGAATTAAAACCTAAAAAAATTTTAGAATTGGGAACTGCAACTGGTTATAGCGGCATTATACTTGGGAGCGAAGGTGCTGAATTAGTTACAATAGAAAAAGATAATCAAAGAGCAGATGAAGCAAAAGAAAATTTTAAACAATTTGGAATAAATGCTAATATTATAATTGAAGATGGTGTAGAGATTGTCAATGGAATTACATCAAATGAAAAGGAAGCATTTGATTTGATTTTTATAGATTTTTACAAGAAAGGATATTTTAAAGTTTTAGAAGATTGTTTAAAATTAGTTAAAATTGGAGGTTATATAATCGCAGATAATATTACTTTTGAAGGTTGCCAGGATTATCGGAATGCTATATTGAATGACAACAGACTTAAGACTGAGATTATTAACATTAAGGATGGATTAAGTATTAGCAAAAGATTAGCTTAATTTTTAACATTTGATATTCCAGACTTCAGAAATTTTTGCAAGATAAGTTTATAAAGAATAAAATTTTAATAATTATAGGTGGAAAATGTTAGAAGCAATACAAAACAAATGGATATGGCTTGGGCTTGGATTAATTGCAGCTTTTATAGCTTATAAATTATTCACAAGAAAAGATCCTGTAATTGAAGAAATTGAAAATGAATATAATGATTTACTGAATTCTGATAAATATAAGGTTAAAGGACAATATTCTGATTAAAATTAAGACCACGAAAAGGTTAATAAATAGAGTTAGATAATTCTTATATGAAGAAATATTTAGCTTATACTTTATCACAAGAAGCATTTTATGATTTTGAAGAACATTTTTCTAGATTAGGATTTATTTACCATTCAGACGAAATTTTTATTCTAGATCGCGTTAATCTTCAAATTAATGGCATTAATCTGATATCTCGTGAAACTAATGAATTTTTAGTTTTAGAGGGTTCTCGCTTAGAAAGAGAACTAAATAAATTTTTAAAAAGCAAAGCATAAAACACTATTTGTTTTTAATCTTATATGGCGAAAGCTTTAAATAATGTTTTATTAGACAAATATTTAAGATGATAATTCCGATTCGATGTTTGAGTTGTGGCAAACCTGTAGCGCATTTGTGGGAAGATTATAAAACTAGAACTGCAAATGGAGAAGATCCTAAAAAAGCAATGGATGAATTAGGTTTAGAGAGATATTGCTGCAGAGCATTATTTCTGGGTCATGTAGATTTATTAGATACAATTGCTAGATTTAAGAAAGCATAGATTTATTCTAATTTGAGAAAAGTTTTTATAAATAATTAATTTCTAATATTTTATATGAGAGATGAAGAATTTTTAAAAAAGAGGTTAGATTCTATATGGGAATTATTATTCTCTGATATTGAAAAGAAAAATAGGGTTGTTGTAAGATTCAAAGGAAAATGGAGAAATAAATTTGGGCATATTAAAAGATTAAAAAATGGTGACTCAGAAATTGTTGTAAATAATTATTTTAAAAATGAAAAAATTCCTGAATATATTATAGATACTACTTTAGCACATGAATTAGTTCATTATATGCATGGATTTAATAGTCCACATCCAAGAATGTATAAACATCCGCATAAGGGGGGAATTGTAAATAAAGAATTAAAGAAAAGGGGTTTTGGAAATATGCTTGCTTTAGAAAAAAAATGGATAAGAAATGAATGGAGAAATATTGTAAAGGAAGAATTTAAACCAAGAAAACAAAAAATAAGAATATTCAGGTGGTTTTAAACTGCAAGCATCCTTATTGATTTATTTTTTTTTAACAAGATATTCAGTTATAACATTTTTTATGGCATTTACATATTCTGCACTCTTTCTCCATAATTCCTGACTACTTGGTTTTTCTAATTTAATTTCTATTGTCTCATAAAGTGAGATAATCTGCCCATTTGAAGCAATAACTGAGTCTAAGTTGAATCCGCATTGATCAATAACTCTTGCTTCTATGACTGTCTTTATCCTGTGTTCTCTTTCTTCACATTTAATTACTATAGAATATCCTTCAACTTTGCCAGATAAAGAATTGTGTGTATTTTCGGTTTCTCTCTCTGAAAAACTTATCTGTAACCAACCCTGAGAATCTGCACCTTCAAAATTTAATTCATATACCATTTAATCACTAATATTGCAAAGTTAACTTGTTTATATTCATTTTTAATGGGCTTATTTTGTGTCTTAAATAGCCAAAAAACAGGTAATTAGTCTTTGATTTTGAATTTTGTATATTTCCTGCATTTAAAACAAGTGTAAACAATCATCTTATTTCTTGTTCTTATTCTATAATTTGATTTTTGAAAATAAGAGTTACAATGCCTGCAAAATTTTCTTTTTAATTCTCTTGGTATTGGCACATTAAATTTCATTCCTATTTTTCTTGCTAATTCAACATACCTGTCTGCTTTATCTGTATTTAACTTTGCTTCATTAAACAATTTTTTTATTGTTTCCAAAACTTCTTTCTTTTGCATTATAATTTAATGATTCATTAAGTTTATATATATTGATGAAAATTAAATTTTCTTATGCCCTACGGATTTACACATATGATATTTGCATGGTTAATTGGAAAAACTATTGCTTATTTTAAAAATATTAAAATTATCATTCCTGAATGGTTTTTCTTAATTTTTGGTGCAATATTTCCTGATATAGATTATTTAATACAATGGACTACCGGAATATCAGTTCATCGCTTAATTACACATAGTTTAGTTATGATTGTTTTAGGTTTTGTTTTATGTTATTTCTTAATTTATCTTTATAATAAATACTTTAAATCAAACTTAAATGCTAAAATAATTTCTTTATTCTTTTCTATAGGCATATTAAGCCATATTATTGCTGATATGGTAATGGGATGGCCTGGAGTTCCTCTACTTTGGCCTTGGGATAAGTGGTTTTATTTTTTTATAATTTTAGCAGAACCTTTTAGATCAATACCAATACAGGAAAGGAGCATTGAAATGCTTGCAAGTGCTGTTAAATGGGCAATATTTGATATTGGATTAGGTGCTGCATGGATATTTTATCTAATTATTACTAAGAAAATAAAAGAATTTTAAGCATACAAATATATTTCATCTAAAATATCTGTTGAATCTTTTTGCAATTTAGAAGCCTTATCGTATCTCATTTTCTTGCCTGCTTGTTCTACTCTTTTAATTAACAAAAATTCATTTACAGAACTATCTTGATAACTTTTTATGACATCATCAATTCTTTCATTTAACAAATGGGCTGCCACTATAAGGTCTTTAGGATAAGGATTTCCTCTTTCATTTTTTTTATAGTCTAATACTAAATAAACATAAATTAAATCTGCTGTGTCTTCTGCACTATATCTTAATTCCAGACCAAATTCTTCATATTTTTGATTATATCCATTAATTCTTTTTTTGTTATTTTTTCTAATTTTAATTCATTTATAAATAATTTAGAAACTGTTTCAAATTTTTCTGTAAAACTATCTCTTCTCAATACCATTTGTAACACCAAATTTTAATGAAAATAAGGCGGGCAGCTAACCATACTTCCCGTACGGAGTACAGTACTATATGGAACGTGGGCATTCTTAATTTCCGAGTTCGAAATGAGATCGGATGTGACCATGCCACTATGACCGCCCTATAGTTTAGGAATAATGAATCCTTTAAAAGAGTTTTGGTAGATAATTTTTATAATATTTATTTGTTGTTACTTATTAGTAATATAATTACGAAAACTTTATAAACTAAGAGATTATTTAAATTTTTATGACAGACTATACTGAAATTTACAGAAGCAAAACAGGAAGATTGGAAGAAGCATTAACTCCTGAAAGTTTTATTACAGATGCTAAACCACAGATATATCCAGATGATTTGTTATTTATAAGAGGATTAGATAATGTAACCTTTAGAGAAAACATACCATTTAAAGATACTTATTTTGTAATTGATATTGGGCATGCACATCTTCCAGGAATTGGAGTTAGTTTAATGAATCAAGGAATAGATGTTAGTTATTTTCTTCCAAAACAATCACATCCCAGAATTCAAAAAACAATCTCGTTTTATGCTGATAAACAAAAAATAGCAAAAGATAATTTAAGAGAAATTTTAGGTTATGCCACTTTAATAGACTGTCATAGAGCCTCCATATTGAAAGAGTATCCCTTTTATTTTCTTGATGATAAAGTTTTACCAAACCCAGATAAACTTAGAGAATTGGGAATAAAAAGAGTTGTTTATCTTGATGAATCGTGTATAGATCGTGAAAGATATAATAAAATTATGAGAGAGTTTAGAAATAGATTTATAGAATATAAAGATGCTGGATTTGAAATAAAATTTCATGGAATTGATATGCGCGAACATAGTAAAGATAATTATCTGCCAAATCAAAATGGTGAATTATTTATATCTGAAAGAGAAATTACAGATATGGTTGAGTGCAGAGATTTAGAAAGATTTAAGGATATTGTCCTTAGTATATCTTATGATGAAATCATTAAAAATTTTGAAAGTAGAAAAAAATAATTTTAATGTTAAAATATGTAAATCTTTAATTACTAAAGGAATTGGCTTAATGTTTAATTTTTTTAAAGAAGAAGGGATATTAATGGTATTTCGTAATGAGACTAAAACTGCATTACATACTTTCTTTGTTCTGAGAAAAATAGACATTGTTTATTTTAATTCTGAGAAAATAGCAGTAAAATTATTAAAAAATGTTAAACCCTTTAGATTCTATATTAAAGGAATTAAGTCTAAGTATATTTTAGAAGTAAAAGACTGCAAGAATATTAAGATTGGAGATAAATTAAATTACTCTGATTGATCTTAAGTACAGATATAGTAATATAATAAGGATTAATAATATCAGTATTCTCGGATCAATAATTCGCCCTTTTTTATTTAAAGCAAATAATATATCTATTTTATTTTTATTATTAATAAGCCTTATCTTAAAATTTTTCTATTATTTTGAAATATTTTCATTTTACTGAATTTTTTAGCCATGCATCTATACCGCCATCAATACTTTTTACATTAAATCCTTTTTGTTTTAAAAATAATGCAGCCTGAAAACTTCTTATTCCTTTATGACAATAAACAATTATTTGCTTATCTTTTGGAATTTCATTTATTCTTGATTCTAATTCATTTAAAGGAATTAATTTAGAATTTTCAATCTTCATTTCTTCATATTCTTCTTTAGTTCTTACATCTAAAAAGAAAATATTTTTTAATTTTTTAACTTCTTTTACATCTATTTTTAATTCTTGCATTTCTTCAATAATTAACATGACCTTAATAAAACTATTTTATTTACCTGAGAACCTATAAAATCCTTAATATATTGATTACCATTAAAGTTATCTAATCTTATTATCTCTTCTATTAAACTGCTTTTATTTTCATTTAATTCATAATAATATGGGATATAATACCTTTTGGATTTGATTGGCTTTAGATTATTATAGTTGTAAATAGAAATAAATGGAGTCTTTTCTGAAATTTTAGTAAAATCAAAAATGGCTTTCCAAAAATCCTTAATAGGGTATATTTTAATAAATTTCAATGGATTTCTATAATAATCCTTTATGCAATCTTGCGATTTTGCAGCCTTTAAGAATTCAGAATCCCAATTAAACCTTTCTCTTTTTATCTCTTTTTCTAAGTTATATTCTGTTCTGTCTGTCCCTAAACTTAGAATTTCTGCAAGTCTTTCTTCTCTATTAAATGTTGGAATTTCAAATATCCTGCAACAAAATTCTCTTTTTCTTCCTATGTATTCTTTTAGTTCTTTGGGAGAATATTTTCTATAAAATACATTTACATCATTTCTGTCCACAATTATATTTGTATCTATTTCAAAACTTACTAATCTATCCATTAATAATCTCCCAGAACCCCTTTTATAAGATAAATTTAGAAATATTATTAAAGCTATTGGCCAAAAATTTAATCTGATAATGTCCTGGAATCTGATTTTGTTCTTTTAATTAAGCCAAGTTCTTCATCTAATTCTCTTGCCATATCTTCTAAATCCTGAAACATTCCCAATAAATCTTTTTTAATTTCTAAAGTCACGTTTTCTAAATTCTCTGCTCTTAAAATGTATAAATTTTTTTGTTTTAATACTAATCCTGACTGATTTAGTTTATTTAAATGATGAATTACTGTAGCTCTTGTCAAATGTGATTTAAAGGCTATTTGATCACTTGTTAATGGCCTCCCAAATCTTGCGGCTTTTAATAATTCTATAAATACCCTGAAGCATGATTTTTCTTTGTCTCTTTCTCCAAATAAACCAAAACTTTCAGAGAACCACTGCAAATCCCTGTTTACTTCTTTTTGAGATGGTTTCTTAATCTTTATAATTGTAATCCTAGATACCATAAAGGATTAAAGTATACTAAACTTATAAGCTTTTGTTTATTTTTTAGTAAAATTATATTATAAATATGGAAATTTCTTAAATGAATTTATTAAAATAGTTTAATGGCAAAAAAAATAAGATTAAGACAAGCAAGGTATATTAAACCAAAAATAAAGGCAATATGCCCTTTATGCAATAAGTATGTTAAATCTTTAGAAGCACATTTGCATGATAAACATTTAGGAGAAAAGTCAGCAGAAATTTAATAGCAAGCTTTATGAATTTTTTTATCAAATTTTATTAAAAATGATAAATTTATTTATTCAAGAACAAGAACAGTATATTGAGCAACAAAAAGTTAGAGTTGAGAATATTAGAGTTTTATATAGTTTACATGGAAATAGTCATTTTCAGCATATTGTTAATAACTTGCTTATGCCTTTGAGAGCTTATGTTGACATTATTAAAACAGGTATAAATACACAAGATTTAGATGAATACAGCCAGAAAATAGATATTGACAGAAAAACACTTGATATTTATTTTTCAATTATTGATGAAGGAGGGAAAAAACCTTTTTCTGCTTATGGAGATATTTTAAGAAGGGAATTTGAAGCTAATGATGGATTTAATCATTTAGAAAATTCTGAATTAAAAAAAGAAGCTGCAAGACTTAATTGCGCTGAATCTGAACCATTAGTACATATTAATAACATTTATAGACAATTAAATGGAAAAGATTTAGAATTTTTGGTTAATAGCAGATAGATTTAATTTAATATATAATTTAACGATTTTTAGTGAAAATGCCAAGTATAACTAAAACCTGAAAATATTTTAATTATCAAGATATTGGTTTCTATTAGATAAATACAGGTTTAACTTATGGTATTTCAAAATTATCTTCTTCTAAAAGATTAAAATTGTCTGTTTCTAAATCAATTCATTAAAACATTTAAATTTGTTTATAGATTCATCAATCATGGTCTCTTTAGTTCTTTATTAAAAACTTATGCCAGTTGATTTTATTAAATTTATACCAAAAAGCTTAAATAGTTATTACTTTATAGTGGTATTAAGAAAAATAAAAAACTTTATAAATAAGTTCATTATACATATATTTAGTTTAACTTAAGTCAACAGGAAACAAGATAATGAAAAATAATGCTGAAAATCACCAAAAAAAGGAAGAAAATGTTCCTAATACTGAAATAGAGCAATTAAAAGTCCAATTAGATCAATATACGAATAATTTAAAGAGATTACAGGCAGATTTTGAAAATTATATAAAAAGAGCTGAAAAAGACAAGCAAGAATTTACTAAATATGCAAGCCATAGGTTAATTTCCAAATTACTGAATACATTAGATGATTTTGAAAGAACGCTTAATATAGTCGATGTGGTAAATGATAAAGCGATAAAGGAAGGTATAGAAATGGTTTACAAACAGCTTCAAAAAATACTTACAGAAGAAGGAGTTAAACCTATAGAAGCAGCAGAAAAAAAATTTGATCCTTATATGCATGAAGTTTTGGATATAGTTGAAGGAAAAGAAGACAATAAAATTGTAGATGAATTGCAAAAAGGATATTTATTACATGATAAAGTTTTGAGAACTTCAAAAGTCAGGATTACTAAATCACAAAGCAAAGAAATGTCTAAGAATAATAATGAAAACAAAAGTGAAATTAACGCGGAGGAACAATAAAATGTGCAGTCTTGAAGCTATAACAGGAAAAGTTGAATATGCGCCAGCATTGAGGCATGACCATAATTATACAAGAAATTATATTCCAATTTTAATAACACCATCTACATCAGGAGTTACATACAGATCAGCAAGTTATGTTGGAAAAAATTATGTTTAGGAGGAAAAAATGGGAATAACAATAGTTGAAAGCGGAAGTTTAACAACACCTTTTGAGTGTCCAATTTGTATGGGTATATTTTACTTTGATAATGATTATGTCAAACATAAGTGTAGGAAAAAGAAATAATTCAAAATTAACAAAAAAGGGCTATAAGAAAAATAATTAATATGTTTGGAGGAAAATAAAATGGGAAAAATAATAGGTATTGATTTAGGAACATCTAATTCAGCAGTGAGTATTTTGCAGGCAGGAAGACCAGTTATAGTACCAAGTGCAGAAGGAACGAGTTTATATGGTAAAGCATTTCCAAGTGTGGTTGCATTTACAAAAGATGGTCAATTATTGGTTGGAGAACCAGCAAGAAGGCAGGCAGTATCTAATCCTGAAGGAACTGTAATGGGTGCTAAAAGAAAAATGGGCACTAATTTTAAATATAAAATTTATAATAAAGAATATACACCACAACAAATATCTGCATTTATTTTACAAAAGATAAAGAAAGATGCTGAAGAATTTTTAGGTGAAAAAGTTGAAAAAGTTGTAATAACTGTACCTGCATATTTTGATGACAATCAGAGACAGGCTACTAAAGATGCTGGCACAATAGCCGGGCTTGAAGTTGTACGAATTGTGAATGAACCTACTGCTGCTGCTTTAGCTTATGGAATTGACAAGCATGGAAAAGAAGCAAAAATTTTAGTATTTGATTTTGGTGGTGGAACATTAGATGTAACTATAATGGATTTTGGAGATGGGATCTTTGAAGTCAAGTCGACAAGCGGGGATACTGAGTTAGGTGGAACTGATATGGATCTTGTTGTTATGAATTTTATAATTGATGATTTCAAGAAGAAAGAAGGTGTAGACTTAAATGATGACAGGACTGCAATACAGCGTGTAAGAGAAGCTGCAGAAAGAGCAAAAATAGAATTAAGCACAATGCTTGAAACTGACATTAATTTACCTTTTATTTACAAAAGTAAAAATCTGCAATTAAAATTAACAAGGGCTAAATTAGAAGAACTTGTTGACTCTATTGTGCAGAGATGTAAAAAACCAGTATTGCAAGCTTTAAAAGATGCAAAATTAAAACCTGAAGAAGTTGCAAATATAATTTTAGTTGGCGGACCTACAAGAATGCCAATTGTCAAAAAGTTTGTAGATGAAATATTAGGAAGACCTGCTGAAAGAGGAATAGATCCAATGGAATGTGTAGCAATGGGCGCTGCAGTTCAGGGAGGAGTTTTAGCAGGAGAAGTCAAAGACATTTTATTATTAGATGTTACTCCTTTGACTTTAGGTATTGAAACATTAGGTGGAGTGAGGACTCCAATAATTCCCAGAAATACAACAATACCAACTAAAAAGTCCCAAACATTTAGTACAGCAGAAGATAATCAGACAGCTGTTACAATACATGTTTTACAAGGAGAAAGGGAAATGGCTGCTGATAACAGAAGCTTAGGAAGATTTGACTTAGTTGGAATTCCGCCTTCTCCAAGAGGAATACCCCAAATTGAAGTTAGCTTTGATATTGATGCTAATGGAATATTACATGTTGCTGCTAAAGATTTGGCTACGAAAAAAGAACAAAATATCAAAATAACTGCATCTACTAAACTAGATAAAGGCGATATTGAAAAAATGCAGAAAGAAGCTGAACAGTTTGCTGAAGATGATAAGAAGAAAAAAGAATCTGCTGAACTTAAAAACGAAGCAGAAGCTTTAGTTTATACAATAGACAAAACTATAAAGGATGTGGGAGAGAAACTTGATAAAACTCAAATTGCTGATCTTGAAAAAGATAAGAATGAGCTTAAGGATTTGATAAAATCTGATGATACTTCCAATCTTAAAAAGAAACTGGATGATATAAATAAGAAAATACATGAAATGTCTACAAAAATGTATCAAGAAGCTATGAAACAGGAAACAGAAGCAAAAGACCATGAAGTGAAAAATGATAAAAGTGGAAAACGGAAAGATGAGAAGGCTGTTGATGCAGAAATTGTAGATGAAAAGGAAGATAAATAAAACTTCCTAAATTTTTTATTTTTTATAAAATGGAAAACTACTATAGAAATTTAATTAGGGGACTATTGTTAGGAGTTTTAGAAGATTGAAAAAATTTAGATGGTAAAGTTTATAATGGAATGGCTGGAATAATTACTATAAAAGAAAATAAAGCTAAATTTGAAATAATTACAGAATAAAAATGGCAGAAGATTATTATGAAGTTTTGGGATTAAAGAAAGATGCTTCTAAAGAGGAAATTAAAAAAGCATATAAAACTTTAGCAAAAAAATATCATCCTGATGTAAATAAAGAATCTGATTCTGCTGAGAAATTTAAGAAAATTTCTGAAGCTTATGCTGTATTATCTGATGATACTAAAAGGCCACAATATGATCAATTTGGAAAAGAAGGTTTTCAGAATAAATATTCACAAGAAGACATTTTCAGGAATTTTGATTTTAATGATATTTTTGGGGATATTTTTTCAGGCGATGGAAGCCCTTTTGAAATGTTTTTTGGTGGTGGAAGAAAAAGACAGAAAAGAGGAAGAGACTTAAGATATGATATAGAAATAGAATTTGAAGAAGCAATATTTGGATGCACAAAAGAAATTGAAATTAAGAAATTAGATATTTGTGATACTTGTGATGGAACTGGAAGCAAAGATGGTAAATTAGAAGCTTGCAAAGAATGTAATGGGACTGGGCAAGTAAGAGTAAGCAGAAGAACTCCTTTTGGAAGTTTTGTACAAGTAACTGGATGCAGTGCTTGTAATGGTGAAGGAAAAACAATTACGCACCCATGCAAAGAATGTAATGGTTCTGGAAGAGCACATAAAATAAAAAAATTAAAAATAAATATTCCTGCTGGTGTTGATAATGAATCTCAATTAAGAGTTAGTAAAGAAGGAGAATCTGGAGTAAGGGGAAGTATTTCAGGAGATTTGTATATTGTCATTTACGTTAAAGAGAGTGAAATATTTGAAAGAGAAGAAAATAATATTTATCTAGAAGTTCCAATAAGTTTCAGCCAAGCTGCTTTAGGTGATGAAGTAAAAATACCCACTTTAGAAAAGGAAGTCACTTTAAAAATTCCTTCAGGAACACAACCTGGTGATAAATTTAAATTAAGTGGAAAGGGCGCACCATATGTTGATGGTTATGGCAGAGGAGACCAAATAGTAATTGTTAGAGTAATTACACCTAAGAGTTTGAATAAAGAACAAAAAAAATTGTTTGAAGAATTAAAGAAAAATGAAGATAAAAAAAGTCTGCTTGATAAAATAAAAGAATTTGCAAAAGGAAAATTATAAAATTATTTTTATACTGGATCATTTAATATTAATGTTGTTATTTTTTTAACAAATCTAAATTGTTTTCTTATATCATTTATTATCTGATAAAAGTCGTTAATATTTTTGGCATTAATTGTCAATTCTATATCATATTTTCCTATCTGCCTTACTAAATAATCTATTCCTTCTTTATATTGACAATAAGTCATGAATTTTTTAATTTCTGTTTCTTTATGATTTCCTAAACTTATTAATGCTATACATGGCTGATAATTAAGTGACGCTGTATTAATTTTTGTTTTAAATCCAGATATTACATTTAATTTTATTAATTTTTTTATTTTAGAAGATATTAATCTTGGATTTATTTTTATTATTTTAGACATATTAAGGATTGTTTCTCGTGAATTATCTTTTAATAATTCTATGATTCCTTTTTCTTCTTTTGTTAAGTCTATACTTTCTATATTGTAGTTAAAAGTCTGGAATATTCTATTATTTTTTTCTTCAATGAATGACTTGCTTATTTCAAAAGCGTACAATACTATTGAAACTTCTTTCTCTAATGTATAATCTGATATTTCTTTTAATAATTCGCTCATATTTGTTTTATCTTTTTCTGTTTGTATTTTAAAACTTAATAGTAAATCATATTCTCCTTCGCAGAATGTATGCCATGCGCAAGTCTTATGGTTTTTTATAATATTTTTTATTTTATTTATAATTTCATCATTCAACCTTAATAATTTTAGATGTACAGGATATAATTTGTAATCTATTATTGAATAGTTTATTTTTGTATTAAATTTATTTATTATCTTTAATTCTTTTAATCTATTAATAATCTTTAAAACACCTTCTGGGGAAAGCCTTGTTTTTTTAGCTATTTGATTTGCTGATAACCTACAATTCTGTTCTAATAATGTCAATACTTTCCTTTCTGATAAATTTAATTCTTTCATTAATTTTGATATTCTGTTAAAATATATAAATTTACTGATTTCTTCATATTTTATATTATTTTAGGTATATTTATCAACTTTATTCTAAAATAAGTTAAAATAACATAACAACAATCTTTTTCCATGACAATAATAGAAGACACAATTAGAGACATGTTGAAACAATTTACACCTTATTCAAAGCTTCAGGAAGAATATATATTAATTTTTCACAACGTGCATTAATAATATTAAGGAAAATAGGAGAATAAAATGATAGAGAGATTAAGAAAAGATTTAATAATAAATGCCAAGAGAATAATTAAAGATTATGATCCGTCCCATGATATGCATCATTCATTAAGAGTATTAAAAAATGCTGAGTACATACAAAAACATGAAGGCGGAGACTTAGAAATAATAATACCAGCAGCGATATTCCATGACGCAGTAAATTATCCTAAAAATGATCTAAGATCAAAAAATTCTGCAATAGAAAGCGCACAAATAGCTGAAAAAATACTAAGAAATATTAATTATTATAATAAGAATAAAATTGATAGTGTGAAAAAAGCAATAATAGAACATTCATACAGCAATGGAATAAAACCATATATAAAAGAATCAAAAATAGTGCAAGATGCAGATAGATTAGAAGCAACAGGCGCAATAGCTATAATGAGAACCTTCTGTTCAACAGGTCAAATGAAAAGAAAATTCTACAATCCTGAAGATCCATTCTGCAGGAATCATGAACCAGACCCATTGAATTATGCCATAGACTTATTCTATAAAAGATTATTAAAAGTAAAAGACTTGATGAATACAAAAACAGCAATAGAATTAGCAGAAAAAAGAACAGAATTTTTAAGGCAGTTTATAATACAGCTAGAAAAAGAAATATAGTCAATCAACAAGTGCGTTTATTAAACCTAAATATTTAGCAATTAACCATAAAAATAAGATTACCAAACTAACCCAGAATACTATATTCCAGTTAATTTTTATTTTTTCATTATTTTAGTTGAAATCATAATTTCTTTTTAATAAACCCATTAGTTCTTTATCGAAACATAGGAATTTTTCTCCATTTTTTAAGCACATATACAAAATACAATAATCTACAAAACTTATTTTCTTTTTAATTTTGTTTGCTAAATTTATGATTAATTGCAATTCTGATTCATTAAAATAATAAATTTCTATATCCTTATTATTTTTTATTTTTTCAATTATGTTCAAAGCAAAATCAACACCTTTTCTATAACATAAAACAGTAAACATTTCTTCTAATACTCTATCTATAATTATTATTTTTTCTGCATTAATTTGCATTTTTTCTAATGATTTTTTATGCATTTCATGATCCTGACTAAAAAATGGAACTAAGAAAGATGTATCGGCTATCATTTACTTACCCCGTATATTATTTCATCAATGTTAATTTTTACTTTTCTTCTTTTTTTAGGCAATTTTTCAACCCATTCAATTAGGTCTTTCATATTTTCTGTTTTAAATTTAGAATTTCCTATATTTTCAATTATTACATCGCTAAAACTCATTCCTTCCTTCTTTATTTTTTTTAGCATTTTGTACGCCTCTTCAGATAAACTTATTACTTTCACCATATGCACATAGTATACACATACATATTTAAATATTTTTACTATTATTTATATTCTAGAGTTTATAAGCCTTTCTTGAAAAGTTTGCATAACTTTAGAAATTAAACAAATTTATTTATAATTTTTAAATATTCTTTATTTAATCCAGATAGTCTAAATAAAACTACTTTTTTAATCCCCAATTCCTTACATAATAATAAATCTCTTTCTAATTGTTCTACTGATAATAAGGATTCATTTCCATTGATACCTGTATCTAAACATCCTAACCCTACAATTAACCTATCATTGTACTTTGATTTTAAGCTTGATATTTCTTCTTTTAAGAAAAATTCAGGATAGTTTCTTACTGAAGTGTAAACCATTTTTATAACATAATTATCATAAATATTAGGATCAAACTGCAAACCAAATAAGCTGAATAAAAATTTTGTAAATCTAGTTTCTATAAAATATTCTGCTGTATATATCTGCTCTTTATAATTTTTAAAAAATGATTTTATCAATCTTTTATTTTTAAGAAAGAATGGCAATTGAGTTATTAACAATTTTCTTTTTCTAGGAAGTTCGGCATCCCACAATATTGAAATTTTTTCTTTTAATAAATTATGAAAATTTCTCAGCAATGCTTTGCGTTTAGCGAATGGAGAAAACCAATATCCTTCATTTATGTTTAATACAGGCCAGTAAATTAATTCTTTTACATTTTTATATTTTGATTTAATCTGTTTTTCATATAACTTAAATCCTTCAATTGAATAATCTGCAAGAAAAATTTTAGTATTAAATTTTATTAATTCTAATTTAGATAATGATTTTCCATTTGGGAATTCTTCAAAGAAATATATTTCCATTAGAATGAATACTAGTTTATTCTTAAAATAATTTTCCTTTTTAATAAAGCAAAAAATATCTAAATTCAACTAGGATTAATCCCAGATATGGCACAAATATTTAGTTTTTTCCCTGCTTTCAAAAATATCTTCTTCTTCGTCTCTGGTTTCATCTATTTCCTTTCCTACATTTTCAATTGGTTATCAATTATTCATAGAAAATCCAATAATTATTGCTAAAATTATTATGACTATTATTATGCCTGCCCAAATTATCAATTTTTTGTTTTCCATTATAGTTTATTAGTTTTTAATTTTAATAAACAATTAGTAAATAATGCATATAGAATATATTATCACTATATAATAGTAATATTTAAATAGATTCCTATTTTTATAATTTTTATATGATAAATTTAAAAAATTTAATAATGGCTGGCAGCCTTATTATTGGGAGTTCAGTATTACCTACAATTGCAGGATGTGCCACAATCAAGGAAATAATTGAGCAGGATCATGTAGAAGGATGTGATTTTTTAGGTGATTCAATTAAACAAGCGCTTTCAAGGCCTGCGATGTCTTTTTCTTACAGAGATTTAATAGAAGACCATACCTCTTTTGGAATAGAAGATTTTCATGGCAGTTCTGCAAGCGGGTTTTATGCTGGCACAAAAAATAATTATAATTATTATTTAAGCACTGACCATTTTAAAATTGAAAAGAATAGAGCATATTTTCTAAATGGTTATAAATTAAATGAAGAAATGCTGGAAAAAATAAAAGAAAAGACTGCTTTAGGCATAACTTTATTTAGAGGAAAGAAACAGGATCTTGCAATGAGGTTGCCTATAATGAATGGCACTTATTTTGATAAGTATGTAAGAGATATTCTAGAAAATCCAAAAGATAGAATACATTTAATAATAGTTCACTCTCCTAAAAGAAAATCACACCAAAATGTAATATTATATAATACTAAAGTGATTGGATTAGAAGATAATATACCTTATAGTTGGGACATAAATAAAAGTGATCCATCTCTAACAATAAATATTTCTAATCTTATTTTTGAAGGAAGTTCTGGTGGGACAGTATATCTTACTAAAAGCTCAGGAGAAATTTTGGCGGATTTACTTGGCAGACCTTTGCCTATCGGAATTGTAAGAAAATCAATTGGTAATAGCAATAAACAAAGTATAGGGGAAATTGAATTAATTGTTAATAGAAATAAAAATGCCAAATCAGTAGAAGAATTAGATGAAGAAATAAAACAATATGGCGGTGAAATGAAAATAGAATTAATTTTAATGCCTTATATTCATACATTTTTAGAAAGTGAAAATTTATCTCCTGAAACTCCTGCTGAACCTGCAATTTTTATCAGTAAAATTAAAAACCAATCATAAGGAGCATACAATAAATTTATAAAGTTAAGATAATACTAAATTCTTATGGCAGCATGGATTTGGGTTTTATTAGCAATTGTTATAGTATTAATTTTATGGTTTATATTAACTTACAATTCTTTTATCGGGCTTAAAAATAGAGTCGAAAATGCATGGAGCCAGATTGATGTTCAGTTAAAAAGAAGATTTGATTTAATTCCAAATTTAATGGAAACTGTAAAAGGTTATATGAAACATGAGAGAGAAACTTTAAAGGAAGTTACAGCTGCAAGAACAGAGTTTATGAAAGCAACAGGACCTGCTTCAAAAGCCAAAGCTGAAGGCATGTTAGAAGGGGCATTAAAAACAATATTTGCTGTTGCTGAAAGTTATCCAAAACTAATGGCAAATGAAAATTTCATGCAATTACAAGAAGAATTAACTGGAACTGAAAATAAAATAGCTTATTCAAGACAATTTTACAATGATAGTGTGCAGGATTGGAACACTAAATTACAGAGTTTTCCAAGCAATTTTTTAGCTAAAATGTTTGGGTTTGGAAATAAGGAATTTTTCAAGACTGAAGGCGTAGAAAGAGAAGTTGTAAAAGTTAAATTTTAAAAATGGAAGAGTTTGCTGCATTTTTCATATTTATGATGTTCTTTTGGGTAATCTTATTTGCTATAGTTGTTCTTGGATTTATTTTCTGGATAATGATGTTAATTGATGCTGCTCAAAGAGATTTTAAGAAAAGCGAAGATAAAATAGTATGGATATTAGTTATTGCGCTTGCACAGTTAATTGGAGCAATAATATATTATTTTGTTATTAAAAGAAAAAACAAGCATTAGAAATTTAACTATTGGCATATTTCTTCAAAAGTAAAAAAGTTTATAAGTTTGTCCTTTAATTATAATATATGGCAGAAAGAATAAGTTTCTATGAACATATAGCAAGTAATAAAAGAAAAACATATTTCTTAATAGCAATAGTCATAGGATTTATAATTTTCTTAGGATATGTCATAGGTTTATTATTCTTAACACCTGTAATTGGAGTTATATTAGCAGTTATTGTTGGAATTTTATTTACTTTGTTTGCATATTATACAGGGGATAATTTAGTTTTGACAAGTGTTGGAGCAAGAGAAGCTACTAAACAAGAATTTCCGCATTTATGGCATACAGTAGAAGGATTAAGCATTGCTGCTGGAATTCCTATGCCTAAAATTTATGTTGTTGATGATCCAAATCCAAATGCTTTTGCAACTGGAAGAGATCCAAAACATGCAGCAGTTACTGTAACAACAAGTTTAATGGAAATTATGAACAGACAGGAATTAGAAGGTGTAATTGCACATGAATTAAGCCATATTAGAAATTATGATATTAGATATATGATGTTAACTACTGTTTTAATTGGTTTGGTTGTTTTATTAGCTGATTTTATGGTAAGGGCAATGTTCTTTTCTGGAGGCAATAGAGACAGGGAAGGAAGTCTAAACTTAGTTTTAATTGGTGTTGCTTTAGTATTTGCAATATTAAGCCCAATATTTGCACAATTAATTGTTTTTGCAGTTTCAAGAAAAAGAGAATATTTAGCAGATGCTTCTGGAGCAATGATCACAAGATACCCGCCTGGATTAGCTGGAGCTTTAAAGAAATTAAAAGATCATAAAGTTAATCCGAAAACTAAATTAAATAATAAAGCTGTTGAACATCTGTATATTAGTAATCCATTTAAAAATGCTAAGTCATGGCTTTCTACGCATCCCGATATAAACGACCGTATAAAGAAATTAGAAGCGATGTAAAATTTTTTCTAATTTACTTCATATAATAAATGCAAATAGGAATTATTCAATTTTTCGCATTTTTTTAGTTTTAGTGTTTTGATAAATTTTAGTTCTTTTTCTGATTCTATAGAATAACCATCCATAATTGTAGGAGTATCTTTTCCGCCGATTAATACTGGAGATATCACTAATGAAACCATGTCTATTAATCCTTCTCTTATTAAATCTGAATTAACTGTTCCACCTGATTGGATTGTAATTTTGTTTATTTTATATTCTTTTTTTAATTTTATAAATAATTTTCTAAAGTCTATTTTTTTAAAATAAATTATTTTCATATTTTCTTCTTTTATTTTGAAAGCTGGATGATTTTTATTATTGGTTATCAAATAAAGCTTTTTAGTCTTTCTTATTAAATTGTTTATTCCTAATTTAGTAAGATGAGGTTTATTGTCCAAAATAATAAAACTTACAGGCAATTTATTTATATTCTGTATTTTTTTATTCATTCCGATTTTAGTCATTACTTTCCCAGTATTAAAAGAATGTAAATCTGTTTTCTGTTCTAATTGGTAATATTGATTTAAACCTTTTTTCGCACCATATATTTTTGGTAAATCTTTATCAAAATCTCTTTTTTCTATAGTCCCTGTTGATATTTTTCCGTCTACAGAAACCAACATAAATAATGTATTAAAAGTCCTTTGATCCATTTTATTTTTCCAATTCAATAAATGAATCTACTTCTTCCTGAGAGATTGCACAACCCCTTAATTTTAAACCCCATAGTAAAGCATCAAGCAAATCTTCATTTGTTGTATTACTTACTAAATATTTATCCATTAATCCAAATTCATAAGCTATTAACATTAATTCTGTGCTTCTTATAACTTTTACATTTTTAACATATTTAGAAAATTCATTTAACACATCTTTATTTATTCTAATCTTATTATGTAATTTTCTTTCTTGTAATTTTTTAAGTTTTATAGGATCTTCTATCAATAATCTCATTGTTCTTTCATCTACAACATATGCAGAAGATTGTAAATTTATTGCCAAAGCCAGAGCTTCTACTTCAGCTTTGCTTACTAAAATTATTGGTCTGTCATTCATAATAAACATGGAATTTATCTGGTTTAATAAAGAATCAACATCAATATTGTCAGAATATGTTTTTAAGAGATTATTTTTTATTACATTCCTTACTATTAATGCTTCTAATTTAAACATCTTTCCCTGTAAAGGCTTATCAACTAATTCATATTCAACAGATTTTGGAATAAAAAAATCACCTTTAAATTTAGATTTTAATGGCATTAATAAATCCAACAAATTATTTGTTACTAAAGTAATTACACTGCTTGTATCAAAAACTAAATTTTTCATTTGAACAAACTCCTTGCAAATTTTAATCTTTTCTCAGGATCTATAGTAAATGCTTCTTTTGCATCTGCAATGTAAGTTTTTCCTATATAATTCATTAAATCAAATCTTGTTATTCCTAAAAGTTCTGCTGTTCTTCCCAAAGATATCCCGTGCTCATGTATTCTTGAAGCTTTTGAAATTTTTGCCTGTTCAAATACATCCTGAATAGACTGCTGTAATTTTATATGTACTTTGTTTAAATTTTTGATATATTTTGACAATGTATCTTCAAATCCTTGTATATCATTATTTTCTAATTTTTCTTTTGCAACTTCCAAACCTCTGACACAATCATAACAGTAAACTTTAAACCCTTTAAATTTGTTATAATTAAATTCTCTTTCATAAATCTTGCTTAATGAATAGATAAGAACGGCTATAGTTATCGAATATTGATCCTGGACTGTAGTTGCATCGTGTATTGTCTGGTTACTTAAGTCTTTTAATTCCTTAATATTACCTTCTTCTAAAGCTTTCAGAGTTTCTGTAAGAATCCTAATGATATTATTTCTTTGCTGTTCTTCCAAATACTTACACCCTAAAATAGATTATTTCAATTCTTTATAAGTATTTTTATTTAATTTTTATTTATTAATGCAATTTTTCACAGACATATTCTGATTTTTCTATTATTAATCAAATAATTTTATATTTTAAATGTTAATTTTTATAGATTTTGAAAATATTTCTAAATTTTTTGGTAAATGCTTTTTAACTTTAGATTATTTATATTTCTTGAGGTGATTAAAAAATGCTTGAAAATATATTAAATAAAACAAAAATAGGAATAACTACTGCTTTATTTGCACTAAGCATGTATTCATGTGCGTCTACTAAAGTAAGTTCTCCTGTAGTAGATTATGTAAAAAATAAGTTTAATTACAGATCTGAATGTATGGAATGGGACAAGTATGAAAGAATATGTCTGCAGCCAGTAATTGTAGTTAATTTTTAATTTTTTATACAAAAAATGTTTATATTAATTAGACATGTATAATTATGTGGTAATTCATTTGGAATTGTTTTACCTAAAAATATTGCAAATAAAGAGAATATTAAACCTGGAGATAAAATTGATGTAACATTCGTTAAGCATGTCAACAACCCGTTAAAAGAAATATTTGGAACACTAAAGTGAATGCCTAAGATAGATATGCAAAAATTTAAAGATGAAATAAGAAAAGAGGAGGCAGAACGTGAAAAACGCAGAAACAATTTATTTTTTAGATAGTTATGTTATTATAGGAATGGCATACGGCAATGAAAATTATGCAGGTTTTACTAAATTTCCTTTCTTTTCTATCAAATGAAATCTGCTCGAAGTTTATTATTGCTTGTTAAAAAAGTTTGGAGAGAAATTTGATAAATTTGCACCATTTGCATTAACAATCAAAGATGAACATATTTTTTTAGCTGCACAATTCAAACTGAAAAATAATAAAAGAGAATTTTCTTATATTGATGTTTTAGGTTATACAATATCACAAATTGAAGGATATAGCTTTTTAACTGGAGATAAACAATTTGAATTTCTACCTGATGTAGAATATATAAAATAAAAAAGAAAAAATAAATCTATGCTCCTGGCACATTTTTCATCATCTGGTTTAAATCAGTGAACTTCATATTAATAGGCGGCATAAATAAACTATCTTCCAACATCATTTCATTACAACTTACTTTGATATTTGGATCAATATTAGAACCTGAAACCTGTTGGTTATTTCCTGTTGTTTTTGCATCTGTGCATATTTTTGTACCCTGTGTTGAACTTTCACTCCATACCCAAGCACAATTATTTTCATCCAAAATTGTTATTGATTTCATTCCTTGGATTAAAGATTCAGACCTGGCTTTTTTACCTTTAATATAAGTATCTAATTTTACACCCTGTGTATCCATAGTACATTTCATACTTTTTCCAGAACTTATAGCCTGTGCCAAATTTCCTGAAAATCCAGAACCTGAAGTGCTTCCTGTATTCTGTGTCTGGCCGCAGGCAGCTAAAAATAAAATGCCAAAAACTAAAACTGTAAATATTATTTTTTTCATAATATCACCCTCCGTTTTTTATAAATTAACAATCCTATATAAAGTTTCTTAATTGATATTATTCAGAATTAATGTTTACTATTTTATTATAAATTTTATTTATTTCTTCTTCAGAGTAACCAATTAAAGGTTTTAAAATAAATTTTTGGTTTTCTTTTAAATCTATATTTTCAAAAGTTTCATCTGTAACAATAAAATCATTATCATACTCTTCCCTTACTTTAAGTTTAAATGATTTTGCAAACTTATGCATTAATGGAAGGTCACTAGATAAGTAAATTTTACATCCACGTTTCATCATCAGATATGCAGCAACAGAAGCTTTTAATTCATCTTTAACGCGAATGTAAACATAACCTGAACAACCAACTGGCAGGCCACCAGGACCTTTTATTATTTCAGTATAGAGATAAATTTTTCCTGAAATTTCTTCAATTCTTATATTTATTTCTGGATTTTCTAAATTAACTTTTATATCCTTATTTTTAATAATATATTCCCCAATTTCATTATTTAATTCTATTGAATTTTTATTTATTAACTGTATTGTTTTTGAAGATACCCGAAAGGTTTTTTCATTTTTTATTAAAGACAATGCTGTTTCTTTTATTTCATCTGGATTGCATTTTATAGTTTTAGAATAACTATTGACTCCAAAAACTGTTTGTAATTGGTTTATATTTTCATCATTCAAAATTAAATACCTGTTTCTATGTCTTTGTATTTCATCTGGTTTTAGATCTAAAGCAAATCTCATATTTCTCATTAACTTTCTTTCAAAAGTAATCCTGTTTTCTCCTTTAAGGAAGATTTCTCCAATTGTGACTAAGTACATGAATTAAATGTTTTAGAAGAATTAATAAATTTATTTACTGTTTTGCATCTTGTTTTTATATGGTTTTTCCACTATCCTTTCTAAGGTCTGCTGATTTACATCACCTGCAAGAATTTCTATATTCTTTATTCCTGTTCCAATAACCATTTCATTGAGCTTATTGTAACTAACAACACTTGAGTCTGATAATTTTATATCTTCTTTACTATTGCTTGTTAAATAAACTAAAATTGTATCTGAAGGATATATTCTTAATTTAATTTGGTCTAATGCTTTTGATATTCCTTCTAAACTTGAATCCTGATTTACATAATAAATAGCACATTCTATATTTTGATTTGGTCCTGATGCTACATATAAATAACATGGATTAATATTTCTTGATCTTAAAAATCTATAAACTGTTCTTACATTATCTTTATTTTTTAAATCTAAATCATTAGTATTGATTAGTACGCCAAACAAATACTGATCTTCAGTTTTATCTTGCTTTTTAAAAGATTTGAATTTTGTTTCTTCAGTTTTATCAGGAACCTGTTTAGTTATTTCAGTTTGATTTGGTAAATTCTTGGGTTTTGGATTGTCAAATACATCAAATATTGAGTAAGTTCCAATTGCTATTGATAAACCCCCAATTACAACACCCCCTAAAATATTTCTTATTTTCATATTATAATCCAAACTCCTCTTTTATTTTTGCTTCCAGATCAGCACTTTCACTATATCCATCTTGGGCATAAATTATTTGCTTATCTTTTACAAATAATATCCTAGGAAAACCATTTACAACTTCCTTGGTATGACTCTTTATTATTTCTGCTGCACGTTCAGATTCATAATCAATTTTTGTAAATTTTACTTTGCTATCATATTTAGAAGCAATTTTAGGCAGATCCTTTCCTAATACTTTACAGAAAGTGCACCATTTTGTATAAATATCCACAATAACTGGTAATTTTGAATTTAAAACATTAGTTTCATAGTTGTTATAATCTAATTCCAATACTAATGAATTTTTATTTTTATTACCTAAAATTTTTCCATCAATTGTAGTATCTTCAATATTTCCAGTTGTTGCAATTAACCCATCATATTCAATCTCTGAATCTTCCAATAAATTAACTGTAGTTTCTCTACTAATTAAATTTTTAGATAATTCAGAAAGCCTTTCTCTAGAAGGCGGTTTACTTATAATATTTGGATTACGTATAGCTGTCTTATATATTCCATATGCTAAAATAAATGCTTCTTTTACAGATGTTTTACTATCTTTGTTAATATCAAATAGGTTATGGCCAAGAATCTCCCACAAATTTGGAGTAAATAAGTGACATTGTGTAAGGTCTTCTGTATATGTTGGGGAGAAAGAAATTGTTCGATGTTCACTTTTTTTAAATTCTTTTACAATTCCTCCACCATAACATTGATCTGAAAAAGCAATAACTAGATTTAAATTTAGCTCTTCAATTAATCTCCTAAATTTCGCATAAGACAAACCATTTTCATTTTCAAATTTAATTTCTCCTTTAGAACCATGACCAGTTATATAGACAAGCAAAGAATCTTTAGATGTTGCTCTCTCTTTTATAGACTGAATAGCATTTAAAATTCCTTGTTTTGCTGGAGCTTGATTAACTGGAAAATCTAATTTACATTCTGTATTTTGATTTGGACCAGATACAACATAAAGATTACATGGATCTATCTTTTTTGATCTTAATAATTTATAAGCTATTTTAATATTTTTTATATGTCTTTCTTCTAAATCATCATTATTTGTCAAAATTGCAAAAAATTGCCCGTTTTCACTATTTAATTTTTTAGTAACAATTACAGACTCACTTTTTCTTGCTAGTAAATAGATAGAATTTTTATCATCTAAGTCTTCAATGTAACTTTTTCCATCAGAATGCACCAGATTAGTTGAACTTACTTCAGCATATTTGTCTCCAAATGCTAAAGAATCTACCTGATTAAACTTAATTGCAATTTCGTCTAAATTTTTTTCTCCTTCAATTTTATATTTGAAAACATCTGCACCATCTTGTCTAGTTCTTAGAAATTCAAAATAATCTTCTTTTGCTGCTTCTTTTTTCCTTTCTACTTCCTCTGCTATTTCAACTTTATTAACGCTTTTTTTTGGATTATCGAATTTATCTAATATAAAATAAGTTCCAAATGCTGTCAATAATCCATAACCTACAAAAGCCTTAGTAATATTTCTTAAATCCATGAATTTAAATTATTTCAATTAGATTTATAAAATTAACTATTTTCACTACTTAAGAATAATTATAATGCTTTCTCAATCTCAGATTTAAAAACAGATTTTGGTCTTCCTCCAACTATATTAGCAATTAATTTTCCATTTTTGAAAATTAAAAATGTTGGAATGCTCTGGACAAAATATTTACTTGGTGTTTCCTGATTTTCATCAACATTCATCTTAACAAATTTTACATTTTTCATTTCTTTGCTTAATTCTTCGAATATTGGAGCCATACCCAAACAAGGGGCGCACCAAGGAGCCCATGCATCTAAAACTACAGGTTTATCTGAATTAAGAACTTCTTTTTCAAATGTAGAATCTGTTATTTCCTGCATATAAATCTGCAATATTCATATCTTTTTAAATATTTTGTTTCAAAATTATTAGTTAAAATTATTTTTTTAGAGAAGTTTGAATAATTAAGTTTTTTGGTGATTTTTTCCTGTGGAACTCAATAATTTTGATGTTTTAAGCCTAAAGAATTATTAGAAATGTTGTTTTGCAAAGTTCTCTTTTAAATTTCTTCAGCTTTATTCCCTTTTATTAGAATTGTTGCTATCTTTTCAGGCAAATTGCCAATATCTTCAGTATTAAATGGTCCAAATACAGTCATATCTTCACCCATAAACTTAGGAACTGGCTCTAAAAATCTGACTAATTTTAAGTTTGTTTTAGGTTTGGCATCTATTTTTTCTTCGATTTTTACTTCTGGTTTTTTTCCTTCCAGTATATTTTTTAATATTGAATCTCTTGATATATTTAATAAGTTTATAATTGAATAATATACTTTCTTTTCCTCATCCAACAAAATATCTTCATCCTGTAATTGAGAATTTGTTCTTGAATTAAACAAGGCCATCTGCATTATTTTTGCTTCTCTTTTTTCATATAACTCATTAAGTATTAAATAGATATTATCCAACTGTTTTTTTAGTTTTATAATGCTCTGCGAAGCAAAAACACTTTCTTTTGATTCATAACCCTGTAATATTGTTTTCTTTTCATTCAAATATCTTGTAACTTTATCAAAAAAATCTTTGTCTAATTTATAGAGGTCTTTTTTATATTTCTCCATCCTTAATATTTCGTAAATATTCTCGTATGTGATTAAATTATCTTCTGACATAAGAATAGCTTACATAATTATTAATTTAAAGATTTATGTAGAAGAAATTAACTATTAAAAACTATACTGGCATTCCTAATTGTTTTCTTAATGTGTTATATGTGACCTGCTTTGCCATAACTGCTGATATTGACCTTTTAAAATTAAGTTTGTTTATTGCAAAAAGAAAAATCATTGCTAAAACTTTCTGGCTGAAAATTATTAACAACTTTTATAATTGCATTTGTATCTTTATAATTGTCTTGAATAACATCTGGCTGATGATCAATTAATTCTGATATGCAAGAGTCATATAATCTTAAGGCATTTTCTTTTCCATAAATTTCTGTGCAGTATCAATGGGTATTAATGGCAGGTTCATTCTTCCAATCCTTAATGCAATTTCATTATCTCCAATATGCTTATTAATTTCTTCTAATAAAGACTTAAAGCCATAATTTTGTAAATATCTTTGACCTATTATTTTTAATTCCTTTGGTAGAAAATTAATTTCTTTTTTTAAAAGCTTTGAGAATAAAAAAATATTTTCTGCTGCACTTTGCAAGTATAATTTTTTAGCTTTGTCATCTTGCTTCATGCTAAAATAGATACTTATTGCCCTATTTACAGCATTTGGATTTTCCTTATTTTTTAAAAACATCTCCAGGGCTTTTTTAGGTTCTCTAGAGAACTTTGAATAACTCTATTTTTCAATTGATCTTCAAACTTGAAGCCTTGGATAAGAACCAAATGTTCTTATAAACTCCTTCACGATTAAGTTTTTCCTATTTATTATCTCTTCTATTCCCATAGTGTTTAAATTATAGAAAAATTTAAATTGTTATCTTTTTATTTAGAATTAAGAGTGTTATAATTATTTTAAAATCAAATTAAAAAAAATTTACGAAACGTACCCCCAGTTTGTCGCCCCCAATAGAAGGCTCCCAGTTAAGATACAAGTCCAGCCCATAGCCCCAGCTACGTAAAGCAACTATCCTTTCTAAATTTAGATTATTATGTAGATAAAATTCTCCTTCTTCTTTAGTAACTTTCGGATATCCAAATTCATTAAGATTAAGATTATCAAAATAATCGCTTTGCGGAAGTTGTTCTAAATTTCTATAAGCCTTTTCTATTTTCAATTTTCTTCTATTTAAAACTTCATCTTCCATTAATTCTGAATATCCTCTAACCATTTCATTCAAAGTTGCTTTTGCACATGAGTCTCCAGAATTTGCAGCTTTTTTAATTTTAGGAATAAATAATCGATATATGATTGCTGTTGTTAATACTTTTCCATAATTTCCATTTAGTCCTCTTAAATTTTCAACAAGTTTTCTTGACTTATCTTGATTTATTTTTGTTATGATTTCATTTGGAGCATAACTTGTATGATCAATTCCTATTTCTGGATGAGACTGGCATACAGTTCTTACATCATTATCCATAATCAATAATTTTCCTGAAACATATAAGTTTGGAGTTTCTTTTAAATCTACATAACCTGCTTCTTTTAGAAATTCAATATATTCTGGAGATAATACTTCTCTTATTTCTTTTTCTGCAAATCTATATCCTGCACTGAATTGTGAACTTATTATTTCCATTAGGATTTGTAAAAAATTAAAAGCTTATAAAGTTTATGATTTGTTGTTACTATTTGGTAATTTTAAAATTTAATTATATTACCACTATTTAAGGACAATGATTAGAAAGATTTATAAAGGTTGTTCTTGTAAATATTATATGGGTCAAGGAGTAAATTTATCATTGAGAGAATTATTAGGAAATAGTTATGAATCTTATTTAATTGACGTAATACTGTCAAATATTGAGAGATTAACTAAAAGAGGAGAAATCAGCTTACAAGAACTTAGAAAACTAGAAGATATTGTTAATCAAAGGGGTACTGAAGTATTATCTCCTACAGTCAATATAATAAACAGCATAACCAAAAATACAATAGAAAGTGATGGATATGTAGCAGAAGCAGTCTTGAAACTAACAAATAGTGTAGAAATAAGAAATTTTATAAAAAAATTTTCCAAAAAAGAAGATTTAAAGCATGCTGTCAATGTCCAATCACAGATATATAAAGAACTTGGTTCAGATTTTGGCTCATCAGTTCCAGAAATTAAATTTATTAATTCAAGAAGAAGAATAATTATTTCTCCTTTTATTGATGGTGCAACACTTTTTGAAAGACTGGAGAAAACTGAAGATAAGTTTGATATAGTTTCAGATGTTGTAAGTGATTATGTTAGATTGTTCTCTCACTTAAATAGAAATGACAATAACCTAAAAATTCCTAAAAGAATGGGTAAATCCCATTTAGCATTTTTAAAATATTATTTGAATGGTCAAATTAAAGGCAATGAAGAATTATTAAGATTATTTGAAGAAGAAATTGGAAGAGACTTAGATTCTGGGGCTAAATATAACATACATGGAGATTTACATCCTGGAAATATTCTGCTTACATCTTATGGTAAAGTATATATTGATTGGGCGAATAGTTCTTCTAATGGTTTATTTGAATATGATATTGACAAATTATTGATGAAATCTGACTTAAAATTAGAAGAAGAAAATGAAATTGCAAGAATGGCTGCAAGAAAATTTTATGACAATATTGAAGAAAGAGAATTATCATCTAGATTGCATATTAAAAATCAGGTACTTGAAAATTTATTGGCTGCTAAAAGATACTTAAAAAGATCGCATGATTCAGACAACTGGAAAAAACTTAATAAAATGTCTTCACTATTTTTTGAAGAGGCAATGATAAGATTAGACTATGCAATTCAATCTGGAATTATAAAAGAGGAATTTAAGAAAAAATTGTCTTTGCCAGATACTTATACAAAAGAAAGCTTAACTTATGAAGAACTAAAAACTGAATATAATCCAAAAATACAAGCATCACAAACTAACATTATTGAACCTGTAATAAACTCAGAAAGTTCCAATTCTTATGAAATAATAACAAATTTAGAAAAAAAGATAAAGAATAGCAAAAGAAAAAGAACATTAAAAAAAATTTCTGTTCCTGCTGCAATTGCGTTTTTAGCTTGTGTAACAGTTGGCGGATTGAAGTATAATGAATATTTAAAAGAGAGAGAAAGAAAAGAAGCTATAAACATGGAAAAGTTAGCTGATTTAAGTTTAGATAGTTATAATCATAATTTTAGAAGAATCTATGAATTAGCCACAAGACAAGCTGCAGAAGGAACATTAAATTCTAGATTTAAAATAGATAATAAAGTAATTGATGATGTTGCAGCAGAATATGGATTAGAAGCCCAATTATTAAGACAGATTATAAGAGTAAACAGGATTTACGCTGGAATAGATTTTAGTGCAAAGGAAGAATTTATTTCAATATCTGATATTAATTTCTTATTGCCTAATCCAAATTATAATAACAAAGGTGGCAGAACTATGGATCCTTTGGAAAATTTAAAATTTGGCGCTAGAATATTATCAGATAAACTAAAAGAATATAATGGTGATAGATCAAAGGCTTTAACAGATTTTTATATTTCAATTACTGAATCTACATCTTTTTATGGTGATATATATAAAAATCCATATGATAAAATTAGGGATGATGTAAAAATTTTAGTGCATAATGTTATCAACGGTACAGGTTTCGGTTTTGATGGTGGGTTTTGTTCAATTTTTTTAACAAAACCATAATACTAATTCGTTTTTAATAATTGGTCCATTATATCAATAATTATTTTTATTATTCTTTCAAAATTCTTTATTATTATTGCTTCATTTGCTGATTTTGTATTTTTTAGTTGTTTAGAAGTAAAAATTATTATTTTGTCTCTATAATCGGCTAAGTTTACAGCATCTTCTAAATCAAATTTTAAGAATAATTTTTGTAAATTTTTATAATAATCATCAATCTTTGAGTAAATTAAAATTAATTCGTTATTTAACTTTATTTTATTTTCATTAATATAAGATATTAAATTTTTATATTCATCTGCCAAATCTTCAAGTAAATAGATTATACAATACATTGCTGATGTATTTTTATAATTTGCATATCCTTTTTTGTTTAGAATCCTAAAGCAATAATCTGTGAATTTATTAATATTTTTTTCTATATCCTGCAAATATTCTAAGTCTGTTTCTTTTTTAGATATTGATTTTAAACTTTCTTCTGATAGTGAGTTTATTAAATATAAAACCCTTCTTAATATATTATCAAAATTTTCTATATTTGTTCCCTGAATATCTTTTATTAATAATCTATCTTTGCTTTGCTCAATAACTTCCATTCCAATCATTTCATCAACTCTTTTTTGTATTATTCTTGATTTTTCCAGAGAATCTATTTTTATCTCTATCTCGTCTGTTCCTTTTGTGTACTTAGAAGCTAATATTCTTTTCAGCAATTTATTTATTTTTGTAAAATCCAAGAATTCTTTTTCTGTTTTAAAATTGCTTTCTGTTTTGATTATTAATCCTTTTTCTTCTTCTACTACTTCAAGTTCATTTCCTGCTACTATATTGAATTTTCTAACCCATTTATTCGGGAGACTTATAACTAATGTTGCCGGACCTAATTTTACAATTTTTCTTTTCATTAAAATTAGCAAAACTTACAAATATATAAATATTTCTACTTTATCTATATATTAATATACATATATAGTATTTAATAATAAAATATATATTTATTCTAATTGATCAGATTCCATAAGAAGATTATAGAAATTAAACATGGGGGATTAGACTATGCAAAAAGTTAAAATATTTTTAGCATTATTTATATTAATTGTTCTTATTGGGGCTTGCAGCTCACAGAATAATGGGAACTCAAATTCACAGAGCAGTGAACCTATTAAATTAGGATTATTATTGCCTTTAACTGGAGAAGCTGCTTCCTGGGGTCAAAACTCGCTAGCTGGTGCAACACTTGCTGCTAATGAAATTAATTCACAAGGTGGAATTGGCGGAAGAAAAATAGAGTTAGTTGCTGAAGATGACAAATGTTCAGCTGATAGTGTGAGTGCTATTCAAAAATTAATTAATGTTGATCAAGTTACTGGAGTAATTGGTCCAATTTGTTCTGCTTCTGGCGGTCCAGCATTGCCAATAGCAGAAAGCAACGGAGTACCAGTAGTAATAGTTGCTGCTTCAGCACCTAAATTAACAGAAGGAGAATATATTTTTAGAGTTTATCCTTCAGATAGCTTCCAAGGAAAAGAAGCTGCTAATTTTATATATAACACTTTAGGCAAGAAAAAAATAGCTATAGTTTATGTAAAGAATGATTGGGGAGAAGGAATAAAAAATGTATTTGCTCCAACATTCAGGCAATTGGGTGGAGAAGTAATATATGAAGATGGAGTTTTACAAACTGATAAGGATTTCAAAACTTTGATAACTAAAGTTAAAGAAAGCGGAGCAGAAGCTTTATATTTACCAGTTTATCCTGCTGGCGGGGTATCTGCTTTAAAACAGATAAAAGAAATGAACTTAAATATTCCAGTTATAGGTGGAGATGCTTTTGATGGTGAAGAATTTTTTAAAAGTGATTATGCAGAAGATACAATATATTTAGTTGCTCGCGTAAATTCACCTGAAGATTTTAAGGCTAAAATAAAGAACGTGAAAGGCTTTGAAAATTTGGAAGTTGCAATTGCTGCACCATTAGCATATGATGCATTAAGAGTAATGACTGAAGCAATTAAGAACACTGGAAGTACAAATAAAGCTGGAATAAAAGAAGCTTTAAAACAAACTTCAATAAATGGTGTATCAACTAGTAAAATAGAATTTGACAGTGTTGGAGACTTAAAACAAGTTGCTTATGATGTAAAAGTTGTAAGAAGTAAAAAATCAGTATATAGATAAAAATTTAATTTTTTTATTTTTTTGTAGGGTTAAAATGGGGTTTTTCCAGATACATTAGAAAAGATATTATCAGAAATATGAGAACAGAAAGTTTAGAAATCAGAATAAAAAGGCAAAAATTTTTTGTTGATACAGCAGGAGATTTGCAATAATGGCATTAATACAAATAATTGTAAATTCCTTGATTATAGGAAGTTTGTATGCTTTAGTTGCATGCGGATTTTCTTTAATTTATTCTACAAATAAATTTATGCATTTTGCACATGGAATAAGTGTTGTTATTGCTTCTTATTTATTTTATTTAAGTTTAAACACATTAAAAATAAATTTTATTATTTCAATATTATTGGTTTTAATATTAACTGGATTATTTGGGATTTTTATGTATAAAGTATTTTATGGACCATTGCAAAAAAGAAAATCTTCAAATATAGTTTTACTTATAGCTTCTGTTGGAATACTAATATTATTTGAAAATATGATTATGCTGGTTTTTGGAACTACTGTAAAAACAATAAATAGTGATTTAACAAAAAGCATAGAATTTTCAAGTTTTATTATTACTCCATTGCAGATTATAATAATTGTTACATCCCTAATATTATTGTTATTGTTATATCTTTTAATGAAGAAAACAAAAATCGGAAGAAATATGCGTGCTGTTTCTGATAATAAGGAATTGGCAAGCATTATTGGTATAGACTATAAAAAAGTTTCATATTATTCATTTTTTATTGGCTCTTTATTAGCGGGTATAGCTGGAATATTCATTGCTTTAGAACAAACATTAGAGCCAACCATAGGAACGAATTTAATAGTTAAAGGATTTACAGGATCAATTATTGGAGGAATAACTTCAGTTCCTGGTTCTATACTTGGCAGTTATATCTTAGGAATTGCTGAAAATTTTGGAATTTGGTATTTGTCATCAGGATATAAAGATGCAATAGCATTTACATTATTATTCTTATTTTTATTATTCAAACCACATGGAATTTTAGGAATTAACAAGGGGATTAAAAAATGATAGAAAATTATTTAATCCATATACTAATATTAATTGGAATTTATATTATATTAGCTGTAAGTTTAAACATTGCCTTAGGATATACAGGATTATTAAATTTGGGACATATTGCATTTTTTGGTATTGGTGCTTATACTTCTGCAATTTTAACAAGAGAAGGAATTCCTTTTATATTGGCTTTAATTATATCATGTATAATTGCCGGGTGTTTTGGATTTTTATTAGTATGGATAACTAAAAGATTGAAAGGAGATTATTTAGCTTTAGCAACTTTAGGATTTAGTTTTTTAATCTATTCTTTAATGCTTAATTTAAGTTCAATAACCAATGGACCCTTAGGAATTTCTGGGATAAGCAGACCAAATATTTTTGGATATTTTTTAAAATCTAATTTTGAATTCTTACTATTTGTTATTTTCATAGCTATAATTTCATGCATGATAATGTATGCCATAATTAAGTCTCCTTTTGGAAGGCTATTGCATGCAACGAGAGATGATGAATTGGGATTAAGAGTTTTAGGAAAAAATACAATTAAAATAAAATATAAAGCAATGATAATCTCTTCTTTATTTGCTGGTCTAGCTGGAAGTTTATTTGCTCATTATAATGGTTATATTGATCCTACATCTTTTATGTTAAATAGTATTATTTTTATATTTACAATTGTTATAGTTGGAGGAATTGCATCTTTTAAAGGAAGCATAATCGCAACTTTTATTTTATTTATAATTCCTGAGTTATTAAGATTTTTTGCTATTCCGAGCCATGTTCTTGGGCCAACAAGGCAGATAATATATGCATTAATATTAATTGGAATTTTATTGTTTAAACCAAAAGGACTGTTTGGGAGGATTGACTTGGAATGATTCTTAAAATTGAATGCTTAACAAAAAGATTTGGAGGGATACATGCTGTAAAAGACTGTAGTTTAGAAATAGAAAGGGAAAAAATAACTGCAATTATAGGACCAAATGGATCTGGGAAAACAACTTTATTTAATTTAATATCAAAATTATTAAAATCTAATGATGGACATATTCATTTTAATGGAAAGAATATAACTAAATTGAAAGATTATGAAATATCTAAATCTGGAATTTCAAGAACTTTCCAAGATGTAAGATTATTTAGAAATTTAACAATAAAAGATCATTTAGAAATTTCATTATCTAATTCTGATGAAAGTATTTTCAAGTCATTATTTAAGGATAAACCTAACAATGCAGAAAGAATTGATAGAATATTAAAATTAGTGCACTTAAAAAAACCATTAAACACATTAGTTACTGATTTAAGTTATGGGCAAAGAAAATTATTAGATCTGGCAATGGCAATAGCTAAACCTCATTCACTTTTATTATTAGATGAACCTGTTGCTGGAGTGAATCCTGTTTTAAGAGAAGAAATAAAAGAAATAATTAAAAATCTGAATAAAAATAAAGGGACAATATTACTTATAGAACATGATATGAACTTTGTAATGGATTTAGCAGATTATATTTTTGTAATGGATGCTGGAAAAATAATTGCACATGGCGAACCAGCAGAAATACAGAGCAATAAAAAAGTATTAGAGGCTTATTTGGGAGACTAATATGTTAGAAATAAAAAATTTACATTCGGGATATAATGGACTTGAAATACTGGAAGGTATTGATATAAATATTAATGAAAAAGAAATAATTGCCTTAATTGGCCCGAATGGTGCTGGAAAAAGCACTGTAATCAAATCAATATTTAATATTGCTAATGTGACTAGTGGAGAAATTTTATTTAATGAAAAAAATATAACAAAATTAAAGACTTACGAACTTATGAAATTAGGAATTAGTTATGTAAGCCAGGGAAGAATAAATTTTAATAATTTAAGTGTAAAAGAAAATCTGGAAATTGGGAATGATAATATAGACAAAGCGACAAAAGACCAGCGAATAAACTATGTTTATGATTTGTTTCCTGTTTTAAAAGAAAAGAAGAATAAATTAGCTTTTACTTTAAGTGGCGGGCAACAACAAATGCTTGCTATTGGAAGGGCATTAATACAAAAACCAAAGTTATTGTTATTAGATGAACCGTCTTTAGGATTAAGTCCTTTATTGCAAAAAGAATTATTTAAAACAATTGAGAAATTAAGAGATTTGGGATTAACTATTTTAATTGTTGAACAAAATGCAAAAAAAGCAATACAAATTGCAGACAGAACATATTTACTAGAAGATGGAAAAATTGCTTTAACTGGCGGCAAAGATATATTAAAACATAAGAAAATTAAGAATATTTATTTGGGCGGAAGATACTGATTATTCAAAACCAACTTTTTTTAATACATCTTTTCCATATAACTTTCCATAAGAACCTTCTTTACATGATTCTTCGTCAAACTGGTCTATTACATCACCAGATTTGTTATCGAAATGCATTAATGGTACCGGATCTGCAGAATGACCTTTTAATTCACATGGTGTAGAATGATCTCCTGTAACTACTAATTCTACATTTTTAAGATCTTTTAAAAATCTGAAGAACTTTTTATCAAGTAATTCAATCATTTTTACTTTTTCTTTTGGCTTATTATCATGGCCTGGAATATCTGTTTCTTTAAAATGAACAAAATAATAATTAAATTTATTTTCTTTAATGTTTTTAATGCTTGTTTCTATGGTCTTATTTAATCCATCAAATAAATTTTCATAGACATCCTTGCTTTTGCTTTCAGGATAATCAAATTTTAAAATTTCCATTCCTGCTAATCTGCATAAACCTATTTCCAATGGCATTGATACAATTGCAGCCCAGCCTTTCTTTTTTTCCAATTCTGGAAGTTCTGTTCCTGCATCCCTTGTCAATAAAATATTTGCTTCTAATAAATATTTCTTTTTTCTTTCCTGGTTTAATTTATGGGATTTTAATATTTCATAGCTTTGTTTTGTTATTTCATTTACCATGTTTGAGGATAATCTTGTTTTTGCATCAGGATCTAATGGCTTTGAAGTTTGTATAAACTGGGAAGAATTATTTGTTAATGCGACACCAAATCTTCCGACTTTTTTATAAGCAGGATCTGCATTTGAAATATTGCTGGAAAATTCTCCTTTTATAATTATAATTCCTCTATGACCAACTGTTGCTTTAAATTCAAATGGAAAACCCAAATCTAATTGCTTATTTAATGTTTGTTCAAATTCTTTACTTTCTTTTGTAGTTAGTGTTCTCCCAACCCTTCTATCTATTAATTTAATTCCATCTTTTTCAACTGTTGAAAAATTTGTTCTTAATGCAAGATAACCTTTTTTAAATTGCATATCTGCACCATAAGCTTCTAATGGGCCTCTTCCAAAATAAAATTGTTTAGGATCATAGCCTAGTAAAGCCATTATTGCCTCGTCACTTTCCGGAGCTAATTTTTCATTTAAAGTATAAACATAGCCATGCCTTGCTTCTGAAGCAAAATAATCTAAATTTGGAGTTTTTGCAAATTGTAATGGTGTAAGCTCATTTAATGCTTTACATGGCTTATCGCCAATACCATCAAGAATTACAAATATTTTTACCATAAAGAATCTTAATCTGATTATTATATAAAACTTTTTAATTTCAAATATATCAATTAATTTTTCTATATTTTTTCAAAGCAACTTTTTCTAATTTTTCTAAAAAAGATTCTTTAAATTCCCTATATTTTGTACTTTCGCCTTTTGCATATTTAACTGCTTCTTTTTTTAATTTTGCATATTCTTGTGTTATCTTCTTATTTTTTCTTAAATAATTTCTTACAGCAATTACAGAATTCCAAGCATTGCTATTTTTAGATATTAACTGTACATGTATTCGCCTTTCAATCCCATTATATTTTATAATTTTTTGTAAAAATTTTCTTTCTTTATTTCCCCCAGAAGTCCTATAATTGTAACCGATTTCCTGAAGTTTATTTATAGATTTTTTAATTTGGTATTTTGGAACTGCAATTGCTATATCTACAATACCTTTTCCGCCAAGACCCTTTACTGAAGAACTACCTATATGTTCTATATTCTCTTTGGGAAATATTTTTCTTAATTTTTGTTTTTCTAAAGTAAATATCTTGGGAAAAACCTTAGAATATTTTCTAAAAGAGTATTTTTTTATATTTATCATTTTAGATTATTATTTAATTAACTTTATATTCATTTTCATTATTTAAATTTTATGATAATAAAACAAACACCTGAAGATTTTAGAGTAAATGAACAAATTGACCTAAAACCTGTAAAATCTGGGAACTATTTAATTTACAAACTAATTAAGAAAGACTGGGACTCATTTAAAGCACTTGAGACTATAGCTGACAGACTTGGAACTAAAGTAAAGTTTATAGGATATGCTGGAAATAAAGACAAAAAAGCAATAACAACACAATATGTTTCATTTTATAAAATTTCTAAAAACAGGATTGATAATTTAAAAATAAAAGATATTGATTTTGAATTTGTTGGTTATAGTCATGAAAGAATAAATTTAGGAGATTTAAAAGGAAATAATTTTATTATTACTGCAAGAGATTTAAAGGAAAAAAATGAAATACCTAATAATATATTTTTAGAAAACTATTTTGATGACCAAAGATTTGGGAATAAGTTTAATACACATTTAGTTGGAAAGGCAATAATAAAAAAAGATTTCAAAAAGGCTTGCGAAATAATTGGGATAACTATAATTAATAATGATTATATTGGTGAGTTGAGAAAACAGCATAGAAGATTATTGAGATTTTATATTTCAAGCTACCAGTCTTATTTATTTAACTTGATTTTATCCAAGTATATTGAAGATAAATCAGAAAATAAAATATTTGTTGATTATAGTTTAGGAAAACTTGCTGTTTCCAATGAAAATCGAGAAAATTTTGATATTCCTTTAATAAGTTTTGATGCTTTATTTGATAAGAAAATAAAAGAAATAGCTGAAAAAATATTGGATAATGAAAATATTAAATTAACTGATTTTATTATAAAAGAAATGCCAGAGTTAATATCTGAAACTGCTTACAGGAAAGCTTTTGTTGAAATAAATAATATTAAATGTAAGTCTGAAAAAGACATTAATAATTACAAAGCAATAGTTGAATTTTTCCTTCCAAAGGGAAGCTATGCTACTTTATTGATGAAGAAACTGGAATTATATTTAAAATAATATAAATCTTTAATATGTAATTTGTTCTTAAATTATGGTTTAATTTCACAAGTTTCAAAGCCCTTATCTTTGTATCTTTCCATGGTTTAAAAGTGTAAGAAAATTTTATAAAGCCAGTTATTGATAGAATAATATGGTTTTTGAATCAGAATTAAAACAAGCTTATTTATATTTAAAAAATAAGGAATTGGATAAAACAATTTTACAATATAATAAAATAAATAATAACTTCAGTAAATTAAATAATAAACCTGAAAAATTAAAGAATGATTTAATGTTATTGCACAAGGAGATAGAAATTTATCTTAGAATAAATGAAGCTTATATAATGTCTAATGAAGGAAATTTAGAATTTATGAATAGTGAATTGCAATTAATTCATGATTTAACTTATGAATTAAAAAATGATAAATATAAAATGCCTTTAATTGAATATGGGGAAAATAAAAATTTTTTATTATCTGTTTATGCTAATAAAATAAATATAAAAGATTTCAATAAAAAACATAATACTATAACAGAATTAATTGATTCTAATATTGATAAAGCAATCTATGAATTTGCAAATTTAACAATTCTTTATCATAAATTGTATAAGAATTTAGATAGAGAGAAAAAATTTGAGATGTATAGTAAATTAAAGATATCATATAGAAATATATCTATAAAAAAATTATTTGCAATGTCAAGAAGTTTTCCAAAAAATTTATATGGGAAAAAATTGGAACAGCGGAGGTTTATGGTTGGACATAAAGAAGATAAAACTGAAGTAATTAATAAAAATCCAAAAAATCCATTTGATGAATTACATGAAAATATTAAAAACCAAGATTATTCTAAAGCAATAGAATTCTATGAAAATCTGTAATGAAAAGTCTTTTATAACTTCCTAAATTGTTGGAACTTATGGATATTGAAAAAATTTTGGATCTTGTAGACATTGGAGACAGGAATGCAGCATTGCATGAGATCGAACCCTTGTTTGATGAGCTAAATTATCGTTTTATTAATCAACCTCTTTGTAATTTTATTGGGCTTATAGTATACAGACCAAATCAAGAACAAAGAGACAAGTATTATAATTAATTCAAAAGACTTTTAAATATAGATTGGTTTATATTCGTATGTTTAAATTTTTAAAAGATAAAATAAAAGGAGCAATTTCCAAGTTTTCTAAGAGTATAGAAGATGAAAGTCCGAAAGAAGAGTTAAAGAAACAATTTGAAGAAGAAAAAATAGAAACTGCAGAGATTAAAAAAAAGCCAGAAGAAAAAGTTAAAATTGAGAAGAAAAAAGATTCCAAACATGAAAAGAAAAAGCCAGAGGCAAAAAAAGAACATCCAGAAAAAAATAGTAAAAAAATTTCAATTTCAGAAGCAATAGAAAAACAAGATGAATCTGAAGAAGAAGGAAATATAAGTAAAGAGCCAATTGAGAAAAAAGAACTAACCAAAGATAAAAAAGAATTATCAGAAATTAAAGAGTCTGAATTCAAAGAAGCTGAATTAATTAAACCTGAAGAAGAAATAGAAGTAAAGGAAGAGAAGAAAGGATTTTTTTCTAAATTAAAAGATAAATTTATTAAAAAAGAAGAAAAAATAGAAACTGCAGATGAAAAAAAAGAGATTATAAAAGAGGAAACAAAATCTGAAGAAAAACCTGAAGAGAAAAAAGGATTTTTTGGAACCATAAAAGAAAAGATAACCACAACTAAAATTTCTGAAGATAAATTTGAAGAACTATTTTATGAATTAGAACTTGCTTTATTGGAAAATAATGTTGCATTTGAAGTAGTTGATAAGATTAAAACAGATTTGAAAAAAGACTTAGTAGATAAACCAATAAAAAGAGGAGAAGTTGAAGAAGAGATTAAAAATGGACTAAAAGAAAGCATAGAAGATTTATTCTTAGTTCCTAAAATAAATTTAATGAGAAAAATTAATGAGAAAAATGAAAAGCCTTTTGTCATTTGTTTTGTAGGACAGAATGGATCTGGAAAAACAACAAGCATAGCTAAACTGACACACTTGTTAAGGCAAGAAGGATTGTCTGTTGTTTTGTCTGCTTCAGATACTTTCCGTGCAGCAGCAATCCAGCAATTAAAAGAATGGGGGAATAGACTAAATGTAAAAGTTGTTGCTCATGATTATGGAAGTGATCCTGCAGCTGTTGCATTTGATGCAATTTCTTATGCTAAAGCTCATAATTCTGATGTTGTATTAATAGATACTGCGGGAAGACAACATTCAAATAAAGATTTAATGAGAGAAATGGAAAAAATTGTCAGAATTGCAAAACCAGATTTGAAAATATTTGTAGGTGAAGCAATTACTGGAAATGATTGCACAGAACAAGCAAAGGAATTTAATGAAACAGTTGGAATTGATGGAATTATTCTTGCTAAGGCAGATGTTGATGAAAAAGGCGGAGCTATAATATCGACCTCTTATGTCACACATAGACCGATAGTATACTTAGGAACTGGGCAAAATGTTGAAGATTTAAAAGAATTTAATGAAAAAGAAGTTATGAGTAATCTTGGTTTCTGATATTTTATTTATTATCAAACGATAATTCCATCTAAATTAAATAAAACTTTTAATCCAAATCCAACAAGATAACCTAATATTGCAGATAATATTCCGATTAACATTAATTGTAGACCTGAACTTTTCCAATTTCCTATACTTAATTTTGCTTTTAATGCACCTACAAGGAATAATATTAAAGCAGAAAAGATTAATGAAACAATAATTCCATTTTTAATATTTAATAAAAGGAAAGGCAATATTGGAATTATAGAACCTATAACAGTAGCTAATCCAACAATACCTGCTATTTTCATTGGTTTTTCATATTCTTCTGGTGAAAGATTGTGTTCATCCTGCATTATTGTATTTAACCATTCTTTTTTATTTGATGTTATTTTATTTACAATATTATTTAATAAATTTCCTCTAAAACCTTTATTGTAATATATTTTTTCTATTTGTTTTTTTTCTAAACTTGGTTCTGATTTTATTTCTTTTGCTTCTTCTTTTAATCTACTTAAATAATAATCCTTGGCTGCTTTACTAGAAGTATATGCAACAGCACCCATTGAGATGGATTCTGCTACTAGAGATACTAAACCTGCGATTATAACTAATTTTACATCTGAAGTTGCTGAAGCTACACCTAAGACTAGACCTAAAACGTTTACTATGCCATCCTGGCCACCTAAAATGAAATTTTTAAAATTAATTTTATTTGATTTATGATTTATCTCTTTTTTCATCAATATTACTGTTTTAATAGTTAATATAAATATTTCTAAATCATTCTTTTACTTTGTAAAATAAAATAAATGATATCAAGAAAAACAGTATTAATGGAATTAAAGCTAATCTTTGATTAAATAATACTGATACTGTGCCAAAAATTAATGGTCCAGTTGTTGCTGCAATTTTACTTGAAAAACCATTAAAACCGAAAAATTCAGCTTTCTTATTTTCTGGAATTATTCTCGCAAGCCAAGATCTTGCAACACTCTGACTAGAACCTATAACTAAACCTGCTAATATTGCAACTACATAAAATAAGAATTTGGTTTTAGTAAAGAATAATATTATTATAATCAGCATCCAAATTATCAATGTTGTTAATAATATTTTTTTGCACCTTTTTTATCGCTTAAATAACCAAATAAAACTGCACTTGGAAATCCTATAATCTGGACTAAAAATAGAGCTATTGTAATTTCTGATACTGATAATTTAATTGTGTCTCTTGCATATATTGCCATGAAAGAAAATAAAGTTACTAAAGCATCACTCATAAAATAAAAAGCTAAAAGAAAAATTCCAATGTTTTTATGTGTCTTTATATTTTTTAATGTATCTTTTATTCTAGAATAACCGATCTTTATCAATTCAAATAATTTGTATTTGTTTTGTGATTTTTGTTCTTTTAAAAAAATAAATATTGGCAAGGAAAATGTTAAGAAAAATAAAGCAGTTAATGGAAAAGTTAGTTTATATAATCGTTATTTCCACCAGTCAGCTCACTGCTGTTCGCCTATAGACTGGTGGAAATAACGATTATAGTTTCTGCAGGAATAATTCTTCTGTTTAATTCAGATCTATAATATTCTAAAGACAAATGAGCAGTAACTGCTGATGCAAGGGCTGTAGCAATCAAAATAGATAGAAGTCTCTTTTTTACCATTTCAAAGTTCAATATATTTTGTGATATAAAGCTTTTTAAAGTATTTTATATTTAATATTTCATGGTATTAGACAAGTTAAGTGACTCTTTAAAGAACACTTTATCTAAAATAGCCAAAGCTATGTTTGTTGATGAAAAATTAATAGATGAATTAGTAAAAGATATTCAAAGAGCTTTGCTATCATCTGATGTCAATGTTAAACTTGTTCTGGATCTTTCTAAGACAATAAAAGAAAGAGCATTAAAAGAAAAACCTCCTGCTGGAATGAGCCAGAAAGAATATTTAATAAAAATTGTTTATGATGAACTAGTAAAATTTATGGGTGGAGAAGGAGCCAAGATTGAGATTAGTCAGAAGCCATTTAAAATTATGATGGTTGGATTACTGGGCTCAGGAAAAACTACAACCATTGGAAAATTAGCAAAATATTATTCTAAAAGAGGATATAAAATAGCTGCTGTTGGATTAGATGTTTACAGGCCTGCTGCAATGGATCAACTAGAACAAGTTTGTAAATCAATAAATATTCCTGTTTTTATAGACAAGAAAGAAAAGAACCCATTAAAAATTTATAAAAATTATGAAAAAGAATTAAATAATTATGATATAATAATCATAGATACTTCTGGAAGACATGCTTTAGATAAAGAATTAATTAAAGAAATTGAAGATTTGAATAAAACAATAAAGACAAATGAAAATTTGCTTGTATTATCTGCTGATATAGGACAGGCTGCACAAACACAAGCCAAAGCTTTTCATGATGCATGTGGAATTACCGGGATTATAGTAACTAAATTAGATGGAACTGCTAAAGGTGGAGGAGCAATATCAGCTTGTTCGGTTTCTGGAGCTCCAATTAAATTTATTGGGCTTGGAGAAAAAGTGGATGATTTAGAAACTTTCAATCCTCCTGGTTTTGTTTCTAGAATTTTAGGTATGGGGGATTTGGAATCTTTACTAGAGAAAGCCAAAGAGTCTATAACTGAAGAAACTGCAAAAGATATGAGTAAAAAATTATTGAAAGGTGAATTTAATTTCTTAGATTTGTATGAACAAATGGAAGCAATGAATAAAATGGGTTCATTAAGTAAATTAGTAGAATTAATACCTGGATTTTCAAAAGCAAATATTCCAAAAGAAATGCTTGAAGGACAAGAAGCTAAAATGAAATATTGGAAATATGCTTTGAATAGTATGACAAAAGAAGAATTAGAAGATCCAGAAATATTGGATGCCAGCAGAATTGAAAGAATTTCCAAAGGTTCAGGTGTTTCTGAACAATTAATTAGAGAATTGTTAAAACAATACAGGCAGACTAAGAAAATGATGAAATCTATGAAAGGATTGGGTGGCAATGAACAGGATATTAATAAATTGATGAAAAAATTCAAAGGAAAAATGCCTGCTGGTTTTGGAATGTAAAGTTATTTTTCATATAATTTTTTAAATAATTCAATATTTTCCCCATTTTGCATGAAACCAAAGATCATTCTTGGATTTAATCTTTCTAAAAACTTTGTTTTTATATCATCTACTGAAGGATTTCCTTTGAATAATTCAAAATGTAAATGTGAGTACTTAAATTGTCCCTTTGCAAAACTTAAATTTCCAGTCATTCCAACAGCGCCTATTTGCTGATTTGCAAAAACATAATCACTTTCCTTTACAGTTAATTCATTCAAATGTGCATATAAGCTTGTAATTCCTTTTTGTGGATGAACAATAATAATTGTATTTCCATAATCTATATTTCTATTGCCTCCATTTAATCTTAGATTGTCTGAATAGATTACTAATCCTCTATCTATTGGACATACTGGTTCACCAATTTTTGCAGGAAGATCAACACCATTATGGATCCTAATGCCTCTAGATACTCCGAATTCTCCAATTTCTTTGACAGATTTTAATAATTCTTGTGGATCTAAATTACATACAGGGTCTGAATATTTAATGAAATTTGATATTCCTTCTGGAGAAATTAATGTTAATCCTCCTTCTTTTGATAAAGTTTTACTGAAATCCATAAAACCATTTTTTTCATATAAAATTATAGAATTTCCAATTTCTATTTCTCTTGCAATACAACCTTCACTAAAAGAATCAGATTTTATTTTTGATACTGTTTCTTCTAAACTGCTTGAATCTTCAGTTCTTGAGAGTTTCTTAATATTATTTTCAGTAAACTTTGTGCCTGCAAAAAAGGCCAGGCCTATTAAAGTTGCACCTGCCAGCAATAATATTTTATTTTTCATAGTTTTAATATTTTAGAAAATTATTTAAAGTTATCACCCAATAATTGTTCTTAATATCGAATATCAAATTTTATAAACCTTAAGTTTGATACATCTAATATGAAAGAATTAATTGCACAAGGAGCAGAAGCCAAGATATATCGACATTCGCAGAGTAATAAAGCGATTATAATCAAAGAAAGAGTTTCTAAAAATTACAGAATAAAAGAACTTGATGAAAAAATAAGAAAATCCAGAACTAAAAGGGAAATAAATATTTTAGAAAAATCTGTAAAAATAATCAATGTTCCGAAAATATTAGCTAAGAGTGAATTTTCAATTTCTATGGAGTATATTAATGGAGATAAAATAGCTGATTGTTTAGATGAATGTAATGACAAAGATAGAATAAAAATATGCAAATTAATTGGAAAAGAAGTTGCTTTGTTGCATAATAACAATATAATACATGGAGATTTAACAACTTCAAATATGATATTAAAAGATAATAAAGTATATTTTATTGATTTTGGACTGGGTTTTATAGATCATAAAATAGAACATAAGGCTGTTGATTTACATCTGTTAAGGCAGGCACTTGAAAGCAAACATTTTAAGCATTATAAATCAAGCTTTGAAGCTGTGATTGATAGTTATAAAGAAAATAGCAATAATTCTGAAGCAATATTTAAGAGGCTAGATATTGTCGAAGGAAGAGGAAGATATAAAAATAAGAAAAAATCTTAATGAATAATGGGATTATCAGCTTTTTTTGGATTTGAAAAAAAGGAATTAGGTATTGAAGATTATATTGATCAAGTTAGACCTATGGGATTGAAAGCTGAAGTGATTAATGCATATGATAAAATAATTGATATAAGAATGAAAAAAGCAAATTTCAACATGGGAAAATCCTTGTATAATGGAAGTAAATTTCAATCAATATATGAAAATTGCTAAAGTATTTCAAAAAATTCAAACTTTTAATCCAAATTTAAAAAGATTAATTGCAAAGATAACAAATTCTAAATCCAAAAAAAATATGCCTAGTAACGTTTTAGGATTTCTAAATACTGCCAGAATTGAATTTGATCAGGATTCCAAGGTCGCTTCTGGCTTAACAGCAGAATATGAAGCAAGAAGAAGAGACGCTGCTTAAAACTAAACTTTTAAAAATAGAATCATTCTCTTATCAATAGTTCACAGCCCCGTCGTCTAGCGGCCAAGGATAGTGGCCTTTGGTAGGCATAATGCTTAAAGAAAGCCATTGACGGCAGTTCGAATCTGCCCGGGGCTATTTATTTTTTAATCCTCCCATTACTTCTTCTATTGTTAATCTAAAATTTCTTCCATATGAATCTTTATCAAGCTGTTGCCAGTATGTACCTGCAATTCTAAAATTTCTTACTGCATTATTATAATATACTGACTCTAAAGGGTTAACTTCTTCATTCCTAAATTCGGCTCTGTCTAAAAGTAAATTAACTTTGTCTCCCAATTCCTTGCAATTTTCACAATCGAAAAATAAACCATATGGGGCTCTGTTTAAAATAGAAAGAATAAACTGCATGTTAAAAGAATTAAACGCATCGTTGAGATTTTTTTGGTATTTCCTTATTATTTCAACCGTATTTAAATTTTCAAACCAACCTTTTTGAAGCGATTCTATAATTTCCCTTGGATAACCATCAATTAAATGTTCTCCTGTTAATTTTCCAATATCAAAATTTACTTCTATAATTCCTGGTTTGATTGCTAAATCGATTGAATATTCTAAATACTGCAAGTGAATTTTTGTTTGCTCTCTCAAAATTACAGCAGATTTTATCGAATGGTATGAATTTGGTTTATTGTAAGAAAGACTAGTATTTCTAAAAAGAACCTCCTGCATATGTTCATTAGAAAATAAGTTATTATGAAAATCTTTAATTAATTCATGAACTTCTTGAATTTTTCCTTTCTTAATTATATAATTATCCAATTCCATGTTTTTTATATAAACTAAAAATCTAAAAGCCTTAAGGTGTTAATATTCACCACAATAGATTATATATTTCAATTTCTAATTTAATGTTATGAAAGACAACAGATTGACAAAAATTGTGAGTTTCCTTAAGGAAATTGAAGGATTTAAGACTATATATAGAAGAATACTTTTAGATAAACGAAGAAATGAAAGTGATGCAGAACATACATGGCATTTGTGCATGTTTGGTTTATTGCTAAATAAAGAATTAGATTTAAATTTAGATTTAAGCAAAGTCTTTAAACTTGCATTATTGCATGACCTGCCAGAATTATATGCTGGAGATACTTATGCATTTGATGATGAAGGTAAAAAAACAAAAGCTGAAAGAGAAGAAAAAGCTGCTAAAGAATTGTTTGGTATCTTACCAGAAGATTTAGGCGAAGAATTGTATAAATTATTTAGGGAATATGAGGAATGCAAATCTCCAGAAGCTAAGTTTGTAAAAGCAATAGATAAGATACAGCCTATTTTAAGTAATGTATGTACAAATGGATTAACATGGAAGGAAAATAAAACAACAAAAGAAACTGTAAGTAATTATGGTGTTGAATATATCCAAGTTGATACAAAATTAAAAGAAATGCATAAAAATTTATTAAAAGAAGCTGAAATAATGGATTTATTTTATTCTTAGTAAGTTTTATATGTCTTATTGTTTCTTTTATTCTATGGAAAAATTACCATTTCATTTACAGGAAAGGGAAAATATTATTCAAACAATTAAACCTAATAAAATGTTTATATTTCAGAATGCAATAACTGGAGCTTTCTTTTATTTTATTATTGCTTTTTTAATTGGGTTATTTACAAGCAGAAAAAATATATTTGATTCATTTAATTGGTTTATAGTAATAGATATAATTTTCTTTTTAATTTTAATAAGTTTAATTAGTTCTTTAATAAGATATACTAAAGAAAAATACTGGATTACAAATCAAAGAGTTATTTTCAGAAGAGGATTTTTTGGATATTCAGTAACTTCTCTTCCATTAGAAAGAATAGTTGATGTTGTAATCTCAAGATCTCTATTTCAACAAATATTTGGCACTCCAAGTTTACATTTGGATACTTTTGGTTCTGGGAGTGTTGGTGGTGGAATTGGAAATTACAATGCTGTGAGTAAAGGTACAATATTTGCTATTAATAATCCTGAGGATTTACAAAGATTAATCCTTGATTTAGTTAAAAAACAGAGAAAGGTTGAAAAATTATCAATGTAATTTATAATCATTACAACCGAAATTATTAATTTAAAGGAAGTTTTACTCTCTTTCTGATAAATTGATTAATTGTGAAACTATTTCTGTAATAAAATATAGGTTATAAATGCTTAATTCCACTAAGTCATAACCTTTTGAAAAGCCATAAACTATCAAAAATAAAGTAAATACGAAACTAATAATATTCAAGACATCTTTGAGTTTTAATATTGTTATAATCCTATGATTATTTTATAAACTAACAAGCCTATACCTATTAAACCCAATAGAATGCCTAAAACTGCAAGTATGTTTAGTATTGTCTGTTTTGTTTTTTTGCTCAATAAAGCCATTTTATCATTTAAATAATCTTATTATACTCCTTTTTATTTCTTTCTTTAGACTTAAAAATAGTAAAATAATGAATAGAATTAATATCATTAACCCTAAAAATTCTAAAGGATTTATGATTTTAATCCCCCTTACTTAACAATGTATATAACCGAAATTATTAAATAAATTGAGTTTTGATTCTAATTCCACAGCCCGTTCGTCTAGCGGCAAGGATAGGGGACTCTGGATCCTCTGACGGAGGTTCGAATCCTCCATGGGCTAAATTTATATATAAGTTTACAAATGAAAATTTATGACTAAACCTATTAATAGATTAACTTGGAAAGTTATAGAAAAATATGGAAATAGAAAATATCAGGGATTACTTACTTTTTTTGTGAATGTCACTACTGAAGAAATTTTTCCTGTACCTGTGGATATAGAACATATTGATTTCATATGTAAATTAATAAATTTTGATAATAGAAACGAACTTAGACAAAATCCATTTGCTGCAATGCATTTAGTTCCTTCTACTATACATATCAATGATGATGGATACATTGACTCGGTAATTACAGGTGTTAGCAGTTTAGAAATGGGTGCAGGAGTTAGGCACAGTAAAGAAAATATAAAAAAAGCACATAAATTGATTCATGACTTTATTTCTAATGGTGAACTTCCGATTGGTACATTAAAAGAAGATAAACCAATAATGCAATATGCAGCTTAATTTAGTATATCTTTTTATATTTTTCCTTTTTTAAGTTATATATGAAACCGAAATTGTGTGAACAAATCAGTTTAGATTCTTATTTGCAATATGGTGATAGAAAAAAGCCAGGCAGGATAAGTTTATTGTGTGATTTAGAAGCAGATGAGATATATTTTGTACCCAAAGAGATTGAACATATTGATTTTGCCAAAATTTTAGATGATCAAAATAAAAGAAATTATGAAAAATTAATACCTTCACATGTTGATATTTTATATGATGGAGAAATCAAAGTTATAGGAGTTATAACTGGTGTATGCGGCTTAGAAGAAAAGCTTTGGATAAGACATTATAAAAGAGATTTAGTAACTGCCCATAGAAAAATCTTTGATATTTTAAGTATTAGTAACTTAAAAGTTGAATTAAGTGAAAATACAATAGTAAAAAGATATGTAAAAAAGTGATTTATTCGGAGATACTAATATATCCAAAAAAACTTAAAAAGCTTATCATGAGACAAAACCAAGATTCTCTTTAATCTTCGGTTGATAGATTTTTACGATGTTATTTTCATGGTCTGGCTCTTCGATATATTTTTGTTAAAAAAATATTTTCTACATCATCAGCCGTTGTTTGAAGAGAATCCAAAACCAATAAGTTTTATAAATAGTAGCATTAACCAAAATAAAATGGCAAAGAGATATTCAGGAAAGAAAGGAATGGCAGGTTCTAAGAAACCATTAGAAGATAAGCCTAAAACATGGTTAACTTATAGTAGTGATGAAATGGAACAGCTAGTTGTAAAAATAGCTAAAACTGGGAAACCAACAAGTCAAATAGGTTTAGTATTAAGAGATAGTTATGGAATTCCTGATGTTAAGAAAGTAACAAATAAAAGTATTTTAAAGATTTTAGGAGAACATAAATTGCAGCCAAAAATACCAGAGGATTTAACAAGCTTATTAAAAAGGGAATTAAATTTGCAAAAACATTTAGAAAAAAACCATAAAGACATGGGTGCAAAAAGGGGAATATTAATAACACGTTCAAAAATAAGAAGACTTGAAAAATACTATAAAAAAGAAGGCATTTTGCCAAAAGAATGGGCATACAATAAGCAGGATATAAAGCTTACAGTTTAATTTTTTATTTAAAATGGGTGATTTGGAAAAATACTCGGATAGAGTTAGAAAGTTCTTAGAGATATTAAGTTCAAATAAAATAAATAAGATTAGTGTTATTAAAAATACAAATGCAATAGCTGCTTCTTCAATTATAATTTTATTTTTAAAAGAAAAGAATTTTACATTAAATTTTACAGATAATATTATGGAAGAAAATACTTTAGTAATTGATGAAAAATATATAAGTTTTAATGATTTTAAAGTTGAGGGATTATCAAGCATATTTGCTTATTCTTTGATTAAAGAAGCGAATTTGGAAAATAAATTTCTTAATTTGATCTTAGCAGTAAATAACAAAGAAGATGTGCAAGATTTAATTAAAGAAGCATTTGAAAAGAACTTAATAACTGAGAAAAATAGCTTTGGATTTGGCGGGATAAGCAGACCAATAAATAATTCTCTTGTAATGTCTATTGATCCTTTTATTCCTGGTTTTTCAAACAATGAACCTATTGTAAATGAATTCCTTAATTCCAATTCCATAAATCATAAACATTGTTTTGAACTTAATGATAATGAATCTGAAATTTTAAATAAAGCCGCATTATTAAGAAATCCTGCACTAATTGAATTAAAGAAAGAAAAAAATTATCTAATAACAAATGAGGATTCCCCATTAACAGATTTAAATGAATTTAACTTATTTTTGGAAGCTTGTGTATTTTTGAATAAACCTTCATTAATAATTGCAAAAACTTTTATGCCTAAAGCATATAAAAATAGAGCCATAAGTATAGTAAAACAATACAGGGATATTTTTCTAGATTTCCTTGACTGGTTTTATTTAAATAGAAAATCAAATGAAATAATTGAAAAAGATAGTTCAATAATTATTTATTCAAATAAATTAGCAAATAATAAAAAAGCACTGGAATTGGTTTACAAGAATTTTTTTAATAAACAAGATAAAGCAATAATTGGAATTTTTGATTTAAATGATAAGACTGAAATTTTGATTTACTATAAAAATTATAATTCTGAATACAATATTAAAAAATTAACTGAAGAATTGAAAGAATTTGAATTTAATATTGATAAAAATTTTATTGAATTAAAAATAAATAAAACTGAGAAGGAAAGGATAAATGTAATCATATTAAATAATTTAGAAGCTGCAAAAGTTGAACAGATTGCTTAATCATGTTTTTTATATTTGAAACTTAGATCATTATATTCTTCTGTATTATAAACAACAATTCTTTTATCCTGCCACAAAACAAATTCTTTTATACCTGAATCTAAAGTTATTTTACTGCAGATAGTGCAATAAGGTTCCCCAGATATTATGATATTGCCAGTAGCATCAATTCTTGTAAAATATAATGCTGAATTTACTAATAGATCTTTATTATAAATTAGTGCATCCATAACTGCTCTTTGTTCTGCATGAATACAACATGTTTTGTCTTTGACTTTCTCATCATATTCTGATTTATTGTTATTGCATCTTCTTTGTGATTCTAAATTATATGGCGGAGAATTGAAACCTATTCCTATAATTTTATTTTCTTTAACAATTATTGAACCGCATTTATCCCTTAAGCAAGTTGCATTTCCTGCAGTTTCTGCAGTTTTCTTCATATATTGAATTGCCACTTGTTCTGCTAATCCTTTTAAGATTTCCACAATAAATACAAGAATTGAAGTAAATATAAAGTTTTAGCAAAAGAAAAATATAAGTTATTTAATATAACTTATGAAAACTTATTAATTAATTGTATCTCTTAATTCAATTTGCAGATCTTGATTTCTTTTATTTGATAATAAACTGTCAATTGTTATTTTATTTCACAATCTAATATTGTAACTTTCTAATATCCCTTTAAATTGTCTTTCACTGCAAAAAATTTCAAGCTCTTGTTTTTCCCTAGTATTCTTTTTTTCACGCCTTCCATAAACCAAAACTTCTTGATTTTTCTGATTATAAAATGCAAGAATTGAAGTAAATCTAAAATCATTTCCTGCGTCTGTATAATAATCTCCAGTACCTGCTGTAACTTCATTAAATCCCTGTTTTTTAAAATCATGTAAATATCTAAAAATATAAAATACATCCAAATCTATATCTATTCCGCCAATATCTACAAAAACTGGTTCTTTTTCCATAAGTTTGAATATACAAAAAGCTTTATAAACATAATTCCTTGCCAAATTTTAAATGGCAAAGAAAGAAACAACAGCGCAAGTAAAGAAAAACAAGAAATGGGTTCCTATTTTAGCATCTAAAGAGTTTTCTAATTACCAAATTGGAGAAACTTATGTTGAAGATCCAACAAAATCTGTAGGAACTACTGTTGAAGTAAATTTAATGTTTTTAACTAATGATTCTAAAAAACAAAGCAATAATGTTAAATTTAAAATTGTAGAATATAAGGAAAATAACTTATTTACTGAATTTATATCTTATGAATTACAGAAAGCACAATTTAAAAGATTGTCAAGACCTGGAAAGGAAAAAGTTGAAGATTCTTTTAGTTATGTTACTAAAGATAATAAAAATGTGAGGATAAAACCTATATTAATAACAAGATCAAAAGCTGTAAATTCCAAATTAACTTCTATAAGAATAACTACAAGACAGTTATTGGCTGATATTATTAAAAAAATGAATTATACTGACTTAGTAAGAGATTTAATTTCTGGAAATCTGCAAAAAGAAATCAGAAACAGAGTAAATAAAGCTGTTCCTGTTGGAAGTTGCATAATAAAGGGTTTTGTTAAATTGAATTGATTTCTTTAGATTTAGATATTTGACAGAAACTAGAAATGTTTTTAAAGTCTTTATTTACTTCTTTTTATTATAAGCCACCGTAGCTCAAATTATTTGATTCTTTCAAATAGGAGCAATGGCAGAGCAGCTGTTATTTAATAGCTGAAACTTGTAAGCTGATCATCTGATGCTGTAATAGCAAATGATCTCAAAGTGATCAGCAGGCTGGGGGTTCAAGTCCCTCCGGTGGCTTTATATTCCAAATGAAAATAACAAAAGACATTGTATACATAAAAAATAACTGGTTTGTTTTTTTAATACAAGCGATATTAATGGCTTTATTTTTTATGGCTATAAATGGTTTATACAAAGCATATTCCGAAAAAAATATAGAATACTTCCTATTTTTAATCTCAATTGCATTTATTCTACCTGGTTTTCTAATAAAGGATAGTGAAAAGAAAGAAGATAAACTAATGAGTTTTTATTGTTATATATTAATTATTATAGGCTTGTTAATCTTCTTATCTATTGGTCTTGAATATGCATTATCTAAAACTGGACTTTTTATATTTGCAAAAATTTATCTTTTAATAGAATTCATAATGGCTTTTTCAATTTCAGGCATAATAATAAATTTATTTTATAGAACAAAAAAGCTTCTGGTAGATATAAAATTGGAAATATTTTAATAAACCATATCCCAAGAATACTATTTTTAATAATTATTTAATTTTCTTAAATTCTTTAATAATCTTTTCATTTTCTTTTACAGGCAAATTATATTTTTTTCCTAATTTTATTATATAACCATTTAAAAATTCAATTTCTGTTTTCCTTCCAGATAAAACATCCTGACAAGTAGATGAATAATGCTTCATCTTAGACCACGTTTTATACATTCTTTTTTTTAAAATCTTATAATCTTCTAAATCAAAATCTCTTTTCAATATATTATAACATTCATCAAATAATAAATCAATTATTTCTCTTGTTTTAGGATTTGAGAATAGTTTATCAAATGTTGTTTTATTTATTGCAGACAATGCATTTAAACAGCAGTTGTTTATTGTTTTTTCAGCCCTCAATATATCGAAATTCTTGTCTGCATGGCAGGTTATTCCAGAATCTGATAATAATTTTGCTATTTCTAATCCTTCTTTTGAATATTCAGTTTTCCAGCCTAATTTTGTAGATGTCATTGTTAATTCATTTTTATTTAATCTAAAACCTTCAAATACAGATATTATCAAAAGTTTTTTATTTCCTATAATTGAATGATATTTTGAATTATCCACAAGACCATTTTGAATGCTTATTAAATGCTTATATTTTATATTGTGCTTATTAATAATTTTTAAAATGTCTTCAAGATTATATAATTTTGCAGTTATGAAAATAAAATCATAATAATTATTTTTTGTAAGATTAAAAATCTTTTTAGGAATTTTAAATTGTTTATTATTGATTTTAATATGATCTTTAATTTCTTTTAATTTTCTTTTTCCAAATAATTCAACATAATTGTTATGTGTATGCAACATCAAACCTAAATATATACCTATAGAACCTGCCCCGCAGATTAGCACTCTTTTTTGCATGGTTTAATTATCTTTATTCAAGTTTAAAAGGATTATGATTTAACATAAATATTTAAAAGCAATGACTAAATATTATGTATTCAATCATAAAAAGATTTATTAACTAAATATTTATTGCACTTTGATAATGCAAACAAAAGAACAAAATCTTGGAAGTCTTTATGTAAACCTTGGCTTGGAAGATAGGGTTTTAGCTAATGGAGTTTTGCCAAAGAAACAACTTACTGAAAGAGCAGATATTATAAATGGAATGGTTAATACCCTTGCTGAAAAAGGAAGATTAAATGAAGCAATTAAATTGATCCATGATAACCCGACTGCAAGGGTTCTATTTACTGGAAATCAAGATGAAATATATAGAAAAGCAGCAGAGAATTTTTCTGTTAGTGATAAAGGAGAAGATGAAGACCATTATAGTGATGCATTTGAATTTATTGAATTGTTAAATAAGGCTGAAAAAAATGATTTGTTATATTCATTGGCATTAAGAGAAGATTTGCCTTATGTTGTCTCAATGAAAGCTTTAGGGACTGTAAGAAAAAATATTGGTGAAGAAAAATTTATAGAAACAACAAATAATACTGCTTTAAGAATTCAAAATAATAATCCAAGAGCAGCATATAATTTATTTTTGAAAACAGGAAACAATAGTGCCATAGATAATCTTCATAATTATTTAATGGAAAATTTTTCATTTGATAATTTACATATCCTTAGATGGACTGTCAGACATTCTCAAGAAAAAGTTGAAAGTTTAGTAAATAAAGTATTGTCATTAAATGAAGCAAATCCTGCAACTGGGAAGCAATTTGAAGGTCTTGGAAAGTTCTTATTTGATCTTGTATATGAAAGCGGTGTTAAATTAAATGATGATCTTCAGGCAAAAGTAGATGATCTTGCTGTAAGAAATTTGAGAAATTATGATGTTACATTAGATAACATAAAATATAAAAGGCTTGGAGTAAAATGGGCTAAGGCTAATTTTAAACATGAACCTATTGAAGCTTATAAGATTTTATCAGCAAATAATTATTCTGGAGATGAAATAATTGAGGCAGCAATGCTTGCATTTATAAAACGCCAAAGTAGGGGGGATGGCCATGAAAAATTAGAGATTAAAGTTGAACATGTAAAAGCATTTTATCCAAGACTCCCTAAAAAAACCCCATTAGAAGTGCGTGAAGAAGTTGCAAGTATTGCAGAGGATAAAGAAGAATTAGCAAAGATAAGTACATTATATAGAAGAAAGGGAGATTTTTCCAAAGCTTATGAATTGAGATATAAAAGTGGAAAGTTTGATGTTAAAAATGATAGAACATTAATGAATCTAAGATCAGAATTAATAGATGAAGAAATTAAAGATAAAGATGAACGTGTTTATTGTTTTTGGCTAATTGATGCTGACAATGTCGGATATGAATTTGCTTTTAATAGACTTTTAAAGAATAAACCTGCTTCAGCTTATAATTTAGCAAAGGGAAGAAGCGACAATGATAGATTAAGTTCTGCAAGACAGGAAATTTTAAAAAGAAATAATCCTGAAAATTCGTATAAATTTTTTAAATCTGAGAAAGATGAAACTGGAATTGAAATGTCTTTAGGTGTTTTATCAAAAAAATATAGAATAGATAAGCAGGAACTTATTGAATTCTTGAATATTAAATAACAAGACTTAAGAATTTTATCTTATTACTAATTTATGAATAATTATATTGTAAAATTAAATGGAAATCAGCCCAGATTGGGGATACCTTATGAACAAAAATGCAATATTATTAATTATTTAAATAAAAATGGGACAAAAGTTTATGAAGATAGAAATTTATATCCCAATGTAACATATGTTTATCTATTAGACGGAATTAATATTTTAGTTAATGATAAAGTTGAAGTTTTAGGAAATGAAAAAGACCAAAATAAACTTGAAGATATTGCAGATACACTAGTTAAAGATTTAAATTTATTTAGAGCTGTAAGAAGATTAAGAACTTTATATGTTGCTGAAATTGAAAATGGAGAAAACTCATTACAATTGTTAAGAAAGATTAAAGATAATGACGAAAATTCAATTTATCCTATTGCTATTTTAAAATTTGATAATGACTATTTAACTAACCTTATTATTTCGGAAGACAGAACAACATCAACTAAAGATCTAGACATGAATAAAACTGATGAAATGGTTTTTGTATTAATGAGTTATTTAAATAATCCTGTTAATCTATTCCCTGAGTCAGCTGATTCTATCTCTAATAAGGCAGTCAAACTTTTAATTAATAATTGTCCTCAACAATATCCTCAAAATTTACTAGTTAAAGATTTGAAAGTTTATTATAGTATTAGAAATTTAGATTTAAATAAAAACCACGAAAATGGAAGAACAGGTTTTTCTATAAGGAAATTATTCAAATTTTAGAGGCTATATTTTTATGGAGAAGATTTATATACAAGTTACTACATTTGTATACATATGGCAGACACAATATCTGTTAGGATTGGGGACCAGGAAGCTTTAGAGATAGAGAATTTATCAAAGTTAGAAAAAAGAAGCAAATCAAGTATATTAAGAGAAGTGCTTGAAAGTGGAATAAAACAGAAAAAATTAGAACTTGCAATAGATAAATTTTCAAAAAATGAAGCAACAATAACAAAAGCAGCAGAAATTGCTGATCTTCCATTATCCACATTTATGGATTTATTATCTCAAAGAAAGATAAGTTTTCATTACACAGTTAAAGATCTGGAAGATGATTTCGAGGGTTTAATTTGATATCAAATGCTTCACCATTAATAACAATTGCAAAAATCGGATTATTAAAAGAATTGTTACAAATTTATAGTCTGATAGAAATTTCCCCCCAGGTTTTTAAAGAAATTATAGAAAATGGGATTAAAAATAACAAGACTGATGCCTTATTATTAAATGGATTGTATAAAGATAATAAAATTAAAATTGTTTTTTTTGATAAAAAATATTCTAAACTTTCTAAATTGCTTGTAAAAAAATACAACATTGACTTGGGAGAAGCAGAAACAATTGTTTTAGCAATGCAGTTAAAAAATGAATATATACTGATTGATGAATCACTAGGAAGAAATACTGCAAAGCTTCTTGGAATTAAAACAAAGGGAACATTAAGATTCTTATTAGAATTATATCAGGCAGGCATTATAAACAAAATAAGAATCAAAAGCTTGGTTGAAGAACTATTAGGTAAAAATTTTAGATTGGATATAGAGGTTTTAGCAAAATTTTGGGAACTATTTGAATCTATGAAGAAAAGAAAATGAGAACATTTGTTTTATATTTAAGGCACGGTCAAACATCTGGAAATTTTAAGAATTTGAGAGACGCTGGAAGATTAGATATAGCTGCTCATTGTCTTACTTCTTCATTTTTTTTATCTCATGCATTAAGGAAAGATGTTATTTTTTATACTGTTTTAACCGGACCACCAAATCCACCTATAGTTATTAGAGCTGATGGTAATTTGATACATGATGTTAGGTGTGATGAACAAACTTGGGGAGAAATACTTAAAAACGTCCTTAACGGAAATGGACATACTGGATTTGAGGTTTCTAAAAAAAGTTTTCAGGAATTAATCAAAGAATTATCCCAAAATAACCAAATTTATGTTTTAGAAGAGAAAGGTGAAGAGATAGACCGAACTACGCTAAGCAACAATTCGGTTTTTGTTATTGGTGATCAAGTTGGTTTGCCTAAAAAAGAAGAAGGTTTTGTTTTAAGATATGGAAAGAAAATTTCTTTGGGAAAAAAAGTTTACCTGGCTGCTGATTGCATTACTATTTTAAATTATGAATTAGATAAAATTTTATAATAATTTTTTACACTTATTGTTTAATGTTTTTTGGATCCATATATATTTATTAATCTTTTATATAATTTAGTTAATTTTTACAAAAATATTTTAAATAATAAAGTTTTTATTCTGTTTCTCTTTGCTTAACTCATGGGCTCATGATCTAGTGGTTAGGATATCTCGTTGACGTCGAGAAAGTCCCCAGTTCGAATCTGGGTGGGCCCATTCATTATTCTATGTAGACACCTAATTGTAGAAAAGTATATAAATGTAGTCACCTATAATATATTATGATAATCGAGATCAGGCAACAAGGCAAGAAGAAAAAGTATTATTTAAGCCATTCTTTTAGAGATGAAAATAAAGTTAAAAAAATAAGAAGATATCTTGGAAGTGATTTAACAAAAGAAGAAATAGAAAAATTAAGGCAAAGGGCAGAAGAATTAATAATAGCACAAATTGCAACTTACAAAAAATTAAGAGACCCTCTAAGATATGAATTATCAGATAAAGAACTAAATTTTATAAAAAAACTAGAACCTAAGAAGATTATACAAATTAATCACTTATCAAAAGATCAATGGAAAAGATTTACTGAGTTATTTACTTATAATACTAATGCTATAGAAGGATCAGAAGTAAATGAAAAAGAAGTTAAAGAAATATTAGAAGAAAATAAATGGCCAAAAGAAGTTAAGAAAGAGGATATTTCCGAAACTTATGGCGTTGCAGAAGCAGTTGACTATATAAGAAAAACAAAAGAACATTTATCTATTAATTTAATAAGAAAATTACATGAAATAACTTTCAAAAATTCAAAGCATTTCGCTGGTAAATTAAGACCTAGCAGTGTTGAAGTTGTAATTAGAGATGGTGCTGGAAATGTTGTTCATAGTTGTGCACCTTCTAACAGAATTGAAAGCTTGCTTAAAGAACTAATAGAATGGTATAATAAACATAAAAATAAATATCATCCAATACTTTTAGCAGCAGTTGTTCATAACCAATTTGAGAATATACATCCTTTTCAAGATGGAAATGGAAGGGTTGGGAGATTATTGCTTAACAATATTTTGATCAAACATAATCTGCCTCCTGTTAATGTAGGATTTAACAATAGAATTGAATATTACAAGTCTCTCCAAGAATATCAGAATAAAGGAAATGTAAGATCAACTTTAGATTTAATACTAAAAGAGTATAAAATTTTGAAAAAGGAATTAGGTGACTACAAAAGGAAGAAAATGTAGACACCTATTTTGTAAAATCTAAAATCTCAGGATTAACTAATTTTACCCAATCTTTTGATTGCATTTTTATTGATATTTCATGTAAACCTGCATTAAAATCAATATATTCATTTTCTAATAAAGAATGATCACAATAAACTTTGATATTGTATAGATTTCCAAACGGCGGAACACTCCCAACTTCACAATGAATTGTTTTAATAACTTCTTCTGGTGTTGCAAAACTTGCACTTTTAGAATTTAAAATTGATTTAACTTTATTCCAGTCTAATTTTTTAGCTGCACTTAAAACAAAATTATAAAATTTCCCTTCACTTCTAACAATCATAGACTTTGCACCAGATTTAATATCAACATTTCGGATTTTTGCAGCATCTTCGCTAGTATATACTGGTGGATGTTCAAATATTTTATATTCTATATTATTTTTGTCGAGAAATTGTTTTATATTTTTAAAATCTTCTTTCATTTTATAAAAGCTCCAGAAATTCTTCTCTTGTTAAGCCTGCTTGCTTTATTATTGCAAGTAATGTTCCTTTAGCAATTTCTCTATGATTTGGCACTGTCATTCTCCTATGTGGCGATTGCATATTTCTTAGAATAATATGGCTTCCAGTTTGGTGATCAATTTCATAACCTATTTTATTCAAAGCCTTTACAACTTCTTTTCCAGAAATAATGGGTAATTTATTCACTAAAATCAAACCCTTTTATGCTTCAACTTCAATAATTTCTTCATTTATAGTAGGAGGTATTGCTTCTTTATGTTTTTCTAAACTTTCTAAGTATCCTTCAATAGCCTCTTTGATATTTTTAATTGCTTCAACTCTTGTTTTACCTTGAGATATACATCCAGGCAATGAAGGGCATTCTGCTATAAACATTCTGTCTTCATCTTGTTCAATAACAATTCTAAATCTCATTAATTTAATAACACTTAAGACTTTTTATAGTTTTCGCATTTAAATTGCTTTTGCAAAATCTTCTTTCATTTTTAATTGTAATTATATTTACTATTTTAGATTTTCTAATTGCATAATGTTATTATACCACCAATAAATATTAATAAAAATGAAAATTTATGTTGCACACTCCAAAAGACTGAAAAATTATAAAGAAAATTTATACATTCCTATAAGAAACTCCAGATTAAATGATATTCATGAAATAAAACTTCCGCATGAATTTTCTGAAGAGCCTTATAGTTCAAAAGAATTCATAAAAACTTGCGATTTATTAATTGCTGAAATAACAGAAACTGGGACTGGTTTAGGTATTGAAATCGGATGGGCAGATGCTATGGAAAAACCAATAATATATACTTATAGAAAAGGAATTAAGATTTCAGAATCTGTAAAATCTATGGAAGGTTATTTTTTAGAATATAATAATTCAGATGAATTAATAACTGGGCTTGAAAGTAGAATATTAGATATTAAATATAAATAGTTAATCACTCTAGAATAATTTTATATTTTTTAGACAATCCAAATTTTGCTTTTACTATTTTGTATTTCTCTAATTTTAATTTTTCAGCATATGCTTTTGCTTTGGATTCATCAGTAAATGTTTTTAATCTTCTTTGCCTGTTTCTTTCAGTGCCTACAGGAATATATCTTCTTCTTCTAGTATGCAATCTCTTTACCATTATAAAAGAGGTGAAAAATAACAGTATATATAGTTTACGTTTAATTCTTTTGTTACACAATGTCTAACATACTATTATGTTACCTTTATATAGTAGTTAAAATAGTAAGATTTAAAAACTGATAAATACTACTAAATGTATGGTAAAAAGTCTAAAATCTTTATTATTAGTACCTTTTTTAGCTTTTGCTCCATTGAGGGAAGCATCTGCATATGATTGTGGAGACTTTAGTATAGACTGTGCAGTTGGATCATTTGCAGAATTAGTAAAAACTGCAGGAGACAAAGGCATAGGAAGAAAATTGGTTGACAATGATAGTCCAGAAAAAAACACTACATATTATTTAGATGAAATGAATACAATCAAAATTGGAGATAATTTTTATGAGGTAAAATATAGGGATGTTGGAAACAATGGTCCGGATTCAAGAGATGATTTATCAATAAGGAAAAGAATGGGTAGATGAAAAATCTTGGTCAGACAATGCACTAAATGGATTTCATGATTTAGTTAGGCGATATAGCAGGGGTCCTGAATTTGATAGAATAAATCCTACTTCGGTAAGTGCTGAAACTAGACAACAAGCTGACGATGCATATAGAGCTTTAGTTATTTATCTGGCAAGAGAGCTTCGTAGAAACCTAAGAAAGTAATTCTTAAAAGAACTGAAAATTTTTTTGTTTATCATTATTGATATGTAGTTTATATTTTTCAAGCCCTATGTACAATGTTAATTATTTTTTATCAATTATAGCTAATTTTATATAGATAGAGAAATGGTTTTTAGTAATGGAAAAAAAGGGGCAAGTTACAGCTTTCATAATCATAGGACTAGTTCTTTTAATTTTAATTGGAAGTATAGTTGCAATAAAACAAGGATATTTGGATGCAACCCTAGAAAAATTAGGATTTGTAAAAACTGCACCGATACAAATAGAGTCGATACAAAATTTTATGTCTAGCTGCGTTTCAGAAATAGGGAAAGATGGAATAGAAAATATAGCACTTCATGGAGGGTATAATCGACTGGAGACAGACGGCATTCCAACAACGCCTTTTACACCATTACAATCTAATTTAGAAATAATTCCAGGATCTGATTTAAAGACTGCTGTATGGTTTAGAGAAAGCGGAAATGGAATACAAGAGTTTAATATACCAAGCAAACAAAATATTGAAAATGAACTTAATTTTTATGTAAATGAAAGATTTATTTTTTGCTTACAAAATCTGACAAGCTTCTCAGAACAAGGATTTATTATGGAAGCTTCTGGAACACCTGAAACAGAAACCACAATATCAAATAATCGTGTTAATGTCGATATCAGCTATCCAATAAAAATTACTAAAGATAATACTGAGTTTAATTTAGAAAAACATTCTGCTTCTATAGATTCAAATCTTGAAGAGTTATACGAGACTGCAATAGAATTAATTAACAAGGAAAATACAGACACATTTTTAGAAAATAAGACTTTGGCAGCTTTAATTGCCTATGATCCAGAAGTTCCATTTTCAGGAATGGATACAAGCTGCACTGAAAAAACATGGTATAAACCGATTGTTGTTGAAAAATTAAAAAATATTATTTTTGAAAATACAGCAGCAATAAGTGTAAAAGGAACAAATGCCAAGACAAAAAAAGATCTTGAATATTTGCAATTTGATGCTTTGAAAGACAACAAAAATTTAGACATTAGCTTTATGTATATTCCAAACTGGCCTACTGTAATTGAGATAACGCCTTCTGAAGGAAATATTTTAAGGAGCAATTCTATTGGGAAGAGAACAGGAAGCGGAGCACAAGCCTTAGTATCATCTTTTATATGTCTATCTGACCATAGGTTTGTTTACGATATTAAATATCCTGTCTTAGTAACAATAAGAGATAATTCAGGATTAATATTTCAATTTGCTACTGAAGTGATAATTGACAACAACGCACCGCGAATAAACAGACAGACGATATTAGATATTCCGGAAGTTAATGAAGAAATATGCAAATATCCAAGAAAAAATACTGAGATTACAACATCAACTGTCGACGAGCATGGTGATTTGATGCCATTAGATAATGTTGCCTTAAGCTTCAAATGCCTTCCAGCAAATTGTGATTTAGGAAGTTCTAAACTTGAAGGAAGAGAACCGATATTAAAGACAATGGTTCCTCTGTGTTTTAATGGAATTATTGAAGGCAGAAAAGAAGGTTATTTATCTGGAAAAACAATATTCTCATCAAATGATGCTGATGAAGAAAAAATCCTTGTAACACTTGAACCAAAATACAAGAAAAAAGTAAATATATTTGTAATTGATAAGGAAAGTGGTGAAATGAGAAAGCCTTATGATACTGAACAAATTAGTTTCCAGTTTGGATCTAAAGAACAAAATTTTATTGCAAACTATAACTATCCTGGAGAAGATGAGATTGAATTAGCTGCAGGTGATTATAATGTAAATTCATATTTGATCAGGAACAGTACCTGGGGAATTACAACTAAAAAAGAAACTATAGAAACATGTATTGATACAAAATCTGCAGGATTATTGGCATTTTTTAAAAACGAAAGGCATTGTGAAAAAACAGAGATTGAGTCTATGGAATTAGAATATGCACTAACAGGCGGGGGAAATTTTGAAGTTAGTTTTGGAAGAGAAGAACTTTCATCTAATGAGCCTTTGAACCTTTATATATTATCGGATACAATTCCTTCAGATTTGGATGGAATGCAAAGAATACAAATATCACTTGAAACAAACAAAGATAATCCATTATTCAAATATCCTGGAGTTGGAGCTTAAAATGAAAAAATATTTACAAGCAATATCAATTTTATGTATATTCTTAATAGTAAATATTCCTATAGTTTATAGCCAAATTAATTCGCAAGGACAATTTACAGATCCAAATCCCTATAGTGGTTTTGCAAATCCAAATGGATACTCAGATAAGAACTTTGGAGGTTCTGTTTACAACGATCCTTTTGGAGATTATTATAGAAGACAAGCTGGAGGATATAGTTATGGGCAGCCGATATCATTAGGAGAAAGCATAATTGTAAATGTTGCTGATTATGAACCTAAACAAGTAAGAGAATCATTGTTAGACCAATCAAATGTTCCTGTATATTTCTATCTTAAAGGAACTACGTTAGGAACAGTTTTATCATCTGCATTATCTCCGCTTTCAGAAGATCCTGAAGCAAGAGACCCTTTAAGCGGGATTACAAATATACCAAAGATTGAGTATATTGACGTAAGTATGAATAGTTCTTCTTTTAATAATCAGTTTATACTTGGAAGCCCAAGATATGTAAAGCCTGTAAGCCAGAGTTATTCATTAAATAATTTAGGTGCAATAATTGTTTATTTGAAAAAATTAGAACCTGGAGCAAAATTACCAGAAGATAATACAATAAAATTAGATATGAATGCTAATATTTATTTTAATATTGAAGATTCAAATTTAATTGGATTGTCAAGACAAGATCTAACATTAAAACCATTTCCAAATGAACAAGAATTTATAGATCAAAAAGAAGATTATAAAATATTTTCTGGAAAAGGATATGTGAGAGCAATTAATATTGACAATACTGGAGCAAATATTCAAGTTTTTAATAGAGATTTATTGCCTTTAGGTTTAATTAGCCAGAATCCAAGACCAACAGAACAGGCAGGACTAGATCGTAGTGCGACATTGCGACTGGTAAAGGGCGGGCAGCCACAAACATTGTCTTTTGGTTATACTGGAAATCCGTTGCTTGATACTTTCAGAATTAGTTTAGATGATATTTCTGTTCCTACAGACAGGGCAGAGATAGAATTTGTAGTAAATGGAAGAAAATATACAAGAAAAATTAATGTTGGAAGCAATTTAATGGGTGGTAGTGATTGGGTATTAAAAGAGGTTAAGGAGAAAAAAGGAGAAAAAGTAACTAAAGAAAAAATATTAAAATTATCCAATGATTACCAATGGAGTGTTGAATCCCAAGCTGCGATAACTAATTTATTAAATAGTGCAGAATTAATTGAAACTGAATATACTATAATACTTGAAAATGGGTTTGGAGAACAGAAGACAATTGTTAAAGAAATTGTTATTCCTGTTGAAGACGATTTACCTGAATTTATTAAATCTCCTGATGAAAACCTTGCAAAACAAATGGAGAAAAGATATTGTCCTTATCAGCCATCTAATAATGGAAAATATTATGTTTATTCTGGAAACAATAAAAATTATGCTTGCGAAGCAGTTGCAAGATACAGAGCAATCCTTGATAAATACCCACAAGCCTCTGAAATTAAATTAGCTATAAAAGATTTAGCTGAAATTTATGAAAATGAATTAATACAATTTGATGCATGTAATTTAGATTCAGCTGGAAAAGTAAAGAATCAGGCTTCATGCAATAGTTATAAAAATGATATGGCACAATTAGCTACTTTCTATTATGAAAAAATAGGATTAAAAGACAGAATAAAAAACAGGATAACTGGAACTGGCGGAGAAGATTATTTAGAAGATATTGGTGTTTTAATAAGATTAAACAAAGTTGAAAAAGTAAATCCCAAAGATAGTAAAATTTTAATTAAAGTTTATAGAGATGGAAAAAATTATGAAGAACAACAAGTAAGTGTTGGAGACACAATAAAATTAAATGAACTTGTTTTATATGAAGGAAAAAAAATATATGAATGGAGGGTTGAAAATATAAATCCTGAATCTGTAACATTAAGATTATATAATCCTACAAATGGAAAGGGAAAAGCAATTGGAGAAGTTGTAACTCTGGGATTGAAAAGATTAGATCAATTACCAACAGAATATGCAAAAATTAATCCACAAGGTATTGCAGAAGGAAAACAGAATTTTGTTAATGTTGAAGTTTCTGAAATAACAAATTTAAGAGAGGCTTATATAACTGTCCTTCCTGGAAGCTCAAGAGGTTTTGTAAATTCACAATTTTCTATAAATATTCCAATTGACCCAAGACCATTTAAATGGACTCCTGAACAATTAAAATCACAGATAGAAGCTACTGATTCTTTGATAAAGAAAATTGATGGCATGGTTGACAAGCTTGATAGTTTAGTAAGAACATGGAAGAAATTATGTTTAGGAATGTTTGCTTTGCTTACTTTGAAAAGTTCATTATTGCAAGGAAGTGTAAGAGCACAAGCAAGAAGAGTTGTTTCTCCAATATTCAAGGAAAAATGTCAATTTGAAGTTAATCAAAAAGCATCAAGTGAAAATCCAGACTTTGATACTGTTGATGAATGCTTGTCTTATTATGGCAAGGATATAAGCAAAGCAGTTGATGCAGTTGAATCAGGATATGAAGAAGCAAATAAAAAATTAGAAGATTTTGATAAAATATCAAATAATTTAAATGATCCTTCAAACAGATGCGGTGAATTTGAAAAATATAAAAACGCTGCATCAACTTCAGGAATAAATAATGTAAATCTATTAAGAAACTATAGAGATTGTTATGCTTATTCACTGGCACTTGATAAAGTACAGGATAAAACTTTGAAAAGTTCTTTAGAAACAAGCATAAAAGGTGTTGAAACATCTAGATTTATAGAAGATTTTGAAGAAGCTGAAAAAATAACTTCAAAAATAGAGGGATATAGTTTATTATCTGAAGAAAAGAAAAAAGAAGTTTTATCTAAAGCATTAAGTTCTTTAAGAGAAAAAAGGACAGAAGTAAAATCTAATTTTAATGAAATTTCAATTATAGAAAAGCCTGATCCAAATGCTGATATGAGTATTACAAAGGCTATTAGTTTTGTTCCCATTAAAGATCCAAAAACAGGAGTAAGCACTATTGGAAAAACTGAATTAGTTGGAGTAAATCAATATATCTATGAATTATATAATTCTGATAGCAATGAAAATAAATTAAAAGAAAAAGTATGCAAGGATAGATTTGGCGGCAGCATAAGTCTAACGAAGCCCAATAAATGTCAAAAGGAAAGCAAAGAATATGATTTAGATACAGCATTTGGTGATATGAAAAAGTCAATTGCTACTGCAGAAAATGGAAGACAATTATATGTTAAGAAAAATTTCTTTGTGAATAGTAAAATTCAATCTTTACTTGAATTAAATCAAACCCAATGTGAAGCTCTTGGCGGAGAATTAAAAGATAATAATTGCAATCCTAAATTTTCAGAATTTTCAGTACAGATAGACCAAGCAGGAAGATCAATTAACAGCGAATATTCTTATTCAGGTAATATTGAAGCAACATATAATAATAATGGATTAGTTGCCTGTTATCCTGTTGGTGAAGGAAATTATGTTAAAGTTGTTAATAGGTATCAAGGAGATAAAGGAACTAAAGATATACAATTATGGAATGTTGGAAGCAATGGAAGAATTGAATGCGGATCTGGAGATGATGAGATACAAAAAACTGAATCTGAATTAAAACTTCCTGAGAATTTACAATTAGCAAGATCATTAATTAACAAAGAACCAAGAGGAAAATGCAATAATGATGGAGATGTTATTGGAAAATTAACAGGCCAATTAATAAGCTGCAGAAAAGTTACTGCTGACCAGTTATCGTCATTGGTGCAGCCGAAGTGTATTGATGTTATGGAGCCAGAAGATTGTAAAGTGTTATTTAATTTCTGTGATCCTGTAATGTGTCCTAGTTCAAGATGCACATTAGGCGGAAGAGTTCCCCCAAGAAATGTAATTCAATCTGGAATTATTGGATCTACTGTTTTATGTTTCCCAAATATAGCTGAAGGAATTGCTGTTCCTGTATGTTTAACTGGAATAGATGCAGGATTAAAAAATGTAAGAAGTTTGTTGCAAGGATATAGAGACTGTCTAGATATTAAATTAAATAAAGGAGAAGATGTTGGATTTTGTGATTATATAAGATCAGTTGGTGTTTGTGAAATGATGTGGAGAGAGACTTCTAATTTATTATCTATAAGTGGGGGATTGGTTGACTGGAGCACTTCTAAATTTGGAGACCCAGAAGGCGGAGCAGAATATTTAAAATTCCAATCATCTTTAAGAAATGTTGAAGATAGTGTGAGGGTTTTCACTAATGAATATAAAGATACTTATACTGCACAATTTTTAGGGCAATCAAGTGATGAGATTGGAACACAAATATGCAGGTTAAGTGTAAATGGAAAGATACCAAGTGTTGGAAAGATATTAGACCAATTAACAGAACCAGAAAACCCACCACAATTTACAGCATTCTTTGATGAAGCACCTTATGCCTCACCTGGATCAATAGCTGGACAAGCACTAGGAATTCCTTATGGCACAAAAGAACTTTCATTGTATAAAGTATTTTATCATATATATGCAGGAACTGGTTATTTTGGAGGAGCAGGAGCATCGCAATCATTAGTTGGAGGAGGATTGCAATCTGGAATACAGCAGCCTGTAGTTTACCAAGTTTATTTAATTAACAGGGAATTAGGATTGCCGACAATGTATGTAACATACAGAGAAGATGAAATTTCGGGAGGATTCCAGGCATCATTAAAAGCAGGCGCATATGCACAAAAATCAGTACAAAAAGTCGGGCCTAAAGGATATAACCAGGTTTGTGTAATGATAAATGGACAAGAAAGCTGCGGATTTGGAAAAGTTGCAAGTTCATTTGGAATTAATGAATTTACAGATGCAATTACAACAAAGCAATTACAAAGAGATATTAATTCATCTTTACAATGTACTGCTGATGATGCTTCTACACCAGGATTATCAGCATTGCGTTTAGGAGCATTAACTGGAGTTGCTGCTGCAGGAGGTTCTGGATTAATTGGAAGTGCATCTGCAACTGGAGGAAGTAATTTTGGAGCGCAAGCTGGAGCAACAATTACTCAAGGAACTTCACCTGCTATTGGTGTTGTAACTTCTGGAATGGATAGAAGTTTATTATCAAATGGCATTGTAAGAATTTGTGCTATTTCAGAACCAACATTAGAACCTGGAAGATGGGAAGATGTGGGAAGCTGCGGATCAGATAATGGTGGAAAATCTTTAGGAGAATGCTGGCTTGACAAAACAAGCATAAACATACAAGACAGAAATATGAAAAATGATGCATTATTGGATTTATTAAAAGCAAGAGGGGATTTAGATATAAGCCAGTTTATTGATCCAGAAACCAGCAGAGCGGCTTTAATTACATTAGAAGGAAGAAGAAATGAAATAATTAATTCAATAAGAGATTTAGTTGAAAAAGCTAAAAAAGAAAAAGCAGGACAATTAATTATAAGCTCTGCAAAATTACCAGTAGGAAAAATAGAAATTTCCAAGCCTGCTAATTTCAATAGTTTTGTAATTAGAGAAAAAGCAGATAAAGCTTCAAAGCAAATTGGAAGCTTGCCTGCACCACAAGCCGGAAGCATAATTGAAATGGATGTTCTTGAGAGTTATGTGGATGATAATAATAAAAGATGGTATAAGATTAATTATAATAATATAGAAGGCTGGATAATGGAAGGACCAAGCATAAAAAGAAAATTAGCTTGAAAAGGAAAATTTTAGTTTTTGCAATGTTTTTATTAATGTTAAATATAGCATTAGCTTTAGATAATGAAATTGAACAATCAATTGATTCTTTTGTAACATTAAGTCTACCTATAAATGGTGGATTAAGTTATGGAAGATTAGCTGAAGATTCTCTAGATCCAAAAACTTCTATTAGTGCAATATATTCTGAAGCACAGGGATACAAAGAAATAGCTGCTTTGTTTCAGGATTACAGGGTTTCTGTATCAAGAGAAATTAAAAAGCCTGAAAAAATTGATGAAATAAAAAAATCAGTTGTTAGGGATGTGGATGCAAAGAAAAAAACTAAAGCTAAAGAAGAAATAACAGAAGATAAAAAACCCTATGAACTTACAAAACTAGAAGAACCTAAAATTAACTCACAGAGCATATTTGTTGACGGATCTTTTTTAAATAATTTTATATTAGCATATAAAGAAGATAAATGGTTGTGGTGCAAAAAGGCCTTAAAGGGTGATTCTAAATGCAAAGATGAACTTAAACTTGTTAGTGATTTAAAAGATTTGGAACAAGGTTCAGCTTATTATTCAATAATCAATAGTTTAAATGGGTTGGGTTTCAAATATGGTTTAGAAAATTTAGTTAATGCAATAGCCACTGCTAAATTAAATGGCAAAGACATTGATTTAATTATACAAGATAAAAAAATAGAATTAACTAAAGATGAGATAATTGTTAAAAAAGAAATAACTTCAGGTGATTCAATTGGAGGAAGGCCTGTAAAATTCGAAGATGAAGAAATTAAGGAAAGTTATATAACTATAAAAATAGGAAACAAAGAATTTAAAAAAATATTCAAGATAGATGACAATTCGATAATAGATAAAGAATCAAAGAATTATAATCTTGCTTTAGTTGAACTTT